>ERZ1673752.507-NODE-507-length-66140-cov-14.179330_pt1 | contig 66140 bp, 52 predicted proteins | sample MGYA00580195_ERZ1673752 | MGnify/ENA primary metagenome ERZ1673752 (study PRJEB41218, sample SAMN15661744) | gut metagenome | host: Homo sapiens | place: Canada: London | collected 2015-08-20/2019-03-30 | study: EMG produced TPA metagenomics assembly of...
TTGGCGTTTACACACTTTCCAGGCGTGCCTCTTCAACCACTCGAGCATCTCTCCTTATATCTTATTGCTTTATATTTCCTCTTTGAGAACCTCGCTAGGTGCTCTCCACTTAACTGTCTTTAGTATGTTTCCTTCACAGTCAAGTACAGTTTCGTCCACAAATCTAATGCATTTTACTCAAGTAGGCACTATTTATGGGTAATAAATCTAAAAATCATTGCCATCTTTTTCTACAAAAAACTACACAATGCGCTATATATCAATATATTGAGTTGCTCTAAATAGTGATAATGCATTTCTATAGGTAACCTCAGCTAACGCCGACTCATCCATTTTAAGACACTGTGCTGCTACCTTTAAGGTATTTACGATGTAGGCACTCTCATTTCTTTTTCCTCTTTCCGGCTCCGGAGCTAAATAGGGGGCATCTGTTTCCAGTAAAATTCTGTCAAGCGGTATCCTTCCAACCAGTTGTCTCAATTCAGTATTTCGCTTAAATGTCACGATCCCATTCACTCCTATCATCATCCCGGGAAAAGAAAGAATTCGCGTAAGGTCACTTTCACTTCCATCAAAACAGTGAAAGACTCCCCGTAATTTATTCTTCGGATATTGATCGAGTAGCTGAAAAATCTCTTCAAATGCCTTCCGCACATGCAATATCACCGGCAAATCGAGCTCTATTGAAAGCTCTATTTGCCGGGCTAATGCGGCGCACTGCTCTTTCTTATAGCTATCGTCCCAATATAGATCGAGTCCGATCTCTCCGACAGCAGCAATATGAGCTTTCTTTTGTCGTAGTTCCTTTTCTATGAGATCCATTTCTTCCTCCCATTGCGCTTTAACTGAAGTCGGGTGCAGCCCTATAGCACAAAGGGTACAATCCGGATAGGCACTGTGTGTGTGCCACAAGGCGTTCAAGGACGATGAATCTTCATTTGGAAGCATAAAGAGACAGACACCCTCATTCTTTGCAGAGCGGATTACTGCTGCCCGATCCTCATCAAAGGCACTATCGTACAAATGCGTATGGGTGTCAAATAGGCGCATCAGAATGCTCTGCTTGCCAAACGGTTATATAAATCTTTTAATGCTGCCAAGGCCTCCTTATCTACGGGGGAAATACGCTCTACCTCGCCTAAAAGAAGTAGTGCTTGATGGGTATAGGTAGCTATCTCGGCATCTATTTCATCTGCCAAATGGAATTGATCGTATATAGCCTTTACTCGTTCGATTTTCTCCTCTCTATTGTTACAAGTGAGGGCCTTTTCTAAAGCTTTATCACTTAAGGCCGCAGATTTCTCTTTTGCGCTAAGAAGTAACCAGGTTTGCTTATTCTCGGCTATATCTCCTCCTATAGGTTTTCCAAAAACATCCGTAGAGCCATAAACGTCCAAATGGTCGTCACGCAATTGGAAGGCTAATCCAATTTGTATACCACTTTGATAGAGTAGATCTGCCGCTTGTGGTGTTGCCCCACCGATCAGTGCGCCCATCTTAAGCGCCGTCGCAAGTAGCTCGGCTGTCTTAAGGCGTATCATGTGGATATAATCAGATAGTGAGGTGTCGTTTCTACTTTGGAAGTTTATATCGTATTGCTGGCCCTCCATAATAGCTACACTCATCTGAGAAAAGGTCTGCATTACTTCACTTTTAACTTCAGGTGAAAGACCCTTTTGCGCTTCCGTAAGTAGATGAAAAGCCAATGCAAACATGGCATCCCCGGATAGAATCGCAGCAGAAAGCCCATATTTAGCTACAACAGAAGGCGCCCCATGCCGCATATCGGAATGGTCCATTACATCATCATGGATGAGTGTAAAGTTATGGAATAGCTCAAGAGCAGTTGCCGTGAACCAAATACATTGCTTCTCTTTGCCAAAAATACGGGATGCGGCTACGGCAAAACATGGGCGCAGTCGTTTTCCTCCCTGAGACAAAGCATAGTACATGGGTTCATAGAGTTCTTCAGGGTGATTTCCTGTATGCAGAAAGTGCTTTAGCTCACTAAAAAGAAACTCCTCAAATTGCGCTACTAAATCAGAAAAGTACTGTTTACTATCGTTCGTCATAAGATGGCAACTGCTTACCGTTTACACAGACGGCATCTCACTTTTGGGAGAGATGCCGTCTTGTGGTAAATACACAACTCCTCAGAATTGAATCAAATTAATGGAAGAGCTTAAAGGTTACCGGCAATGTAAAGCGAGAACGCACGGGTTTACCACGCTGTTTACCGGGTTGCCACTTAGGCATCTTAGAGAGCACACGTACAGCTTCCTTATCCAAAGAGGGGTCTACTCCACGGACCACCTTAATATCAGAAACTGAGCCATCTCGCTCTACTACGAACTGTACGACTACCTTGCCTTCAATTCCGTTTGAGGCTGCTATCTCGGGGTACTGGAGATTTTTTGTAACCCACTTTAAGAGTGCCGGAACACTTCCACCTGGCGGAACTGCATTTTCTTCTACTATCTCAAAGATTTTATCTTCGGGCTCTTCATCCTGCTTGGGTGCATTGTTTACAATAGGCACGGGCGGTGGAAGCACCTTATTCTCATCTATAGAAACAATGGTAATCTTGGCAACTTCTTTGTTGTCATCTACAACTTTTATTTCGTCAGGTAGAGCCACTTCTATTTCCTGTTGCTGTACAGGGTCGGGTTCGGGTGGTTCCGGTTCTTGGTTTTCAGGAACCAGCATCGCATCATCTATGTCTGCTATATCTAACTTCTCGGTTGCGAGATCGTTAGTGGCAGCCGTACTGCGCATTTCAAGAGCGAAGTACACCACGGATAGAGATACGATCAGCCCCATGAAGAAGGAAAATGCTTTACCCTTCTCCAAATTTGCCTTAGGCGATTTCTTTACTTCCATAGTTACACTACGTGCGTTTAGTCGTTATGTTTTCTTCTGCAAATATACACTATTCTCTGATATATGGGGCAACACTTCATCACTTTCATCCTATATCTAATGAGGATCAAGTAAAATGTGGGGGTTGAAGTGCGCTCCCTCTGTATGGTATATGTGTAATAGAACCTGCTGTGACTGATGGATAAATGCATCTATACTCAATAGAAAAGCGACCTATGAAACACCTCAATATTTGATGGCTCCCTTTTTGTGAATGAGCTCCCTAAAGATCAAGCAGCATACCTATAATAGTAGCGACAGACGCTCTTCTCAACGTGGAAAAAAAGATCTGTAAGTTTGGATAAAAACATCTGTATCTTTCACTTGAAAGTTTCTGATCTTTCAAATTAAAGTTATAAACTTTTTTTCAAGGGTATTCACTCTTTCTATAAAGTGCCCTTCTGCTTAAACAAGAATGGAGATCATAAAACCATTCTGCAACAGATACATATACTTCTCTCGTAGAAAAAAAAAGGTAGCTCTCATTATCTGAAAGCTGCCTTTGATATACCGTAAAAAGCCTGGCGCTACTTACACTTCACTGCCATTTTGCATTGTTATAAGCTATGATCAAGAGGCGTAAAATCCGATTCGAACAAATGCACGAGACATCTCCATTGAACATGCCAACATAAAAAAGGTGTAAAGAAGGAGGGTCATGGATAAGAGCGATATGGTAGATTTGAATTGCTTATAGGGGGGCTTGTTTGTGGAAAAGAGTTTGCTTCTAACCCACTTATACAAACGATAAAACGACCATCCTATAAGTAAACCGAACAAAACGCCTATAACCACATCACTGATAAAATGCACCCCCAAGTAAATACGACTATAAGCTACAACAGCGGCTAATGTAAACATTATCCATGAGTAGAGACGATCTCGAAAAACAAATGAGGTGAACATGGTAATACAGAAGAAATTAGTAGCATGACCTGAGGGGAAGCTATACCCTAAAGCCAAATGACCATAAACTGTCGTTACAAAGTCTTTCGTCACATTATGGAAGGTTGGTCTGAGCCTTTGCACAAAAGGCTTGAACAAAGAGCCAACAACCAGGTCGGCGGCTACCATCATGAGGACGACTATCAGGATAAACAGCAAAGCCTCCTGCCAGGGTTTCTTGTAAAACAACCAAACAATAAGACAGATTACTACTGCAGCCCATGTGAAGTAGGCTGACATTAGATACATAAAGGCATCCCAGAAAGGCGTATGCGCACGATTAAGCGATAAGAAAAAGGACTTCTCTAATTCAACAATTTGCTCTAACATTACGATTTACATTATCTTTTTTCTATTGGGCGATGGTTTCCAGATGCTCCTTATGGAGCCAACCGCTCTTGCCGTCCGGAGTCTCTATTAAACACCAGTTATCATTTTGATCTTTGATCGTTATTTTTGCTCCTTCGCTAATAGCTTGAATGGAGTTAGCAGCTTCGTTTGGAGAAGCGTGAAGCATGCTTTTTCCTACGATTATCACAGCCTCATTTCTATCAAAGAAATCCCTTCGCCGTGTACAAAGTACACATAAAGAAAAAATAGTAAAGAACAGAGCAATAAGAGCCGTGTAGAATCCCACTTGCCGTCTTCTACGAGAAACGGATAGTAAAAAAAGCAGTAAAGCAGCTACCATCGTTATTGCAAAAGCAAGTGCAAGCACGATGGACAAGGTAGCCGTTGGCGTGTAGGCAATGGCTCTCCACACACTTTTAGTAAGGGATGGCGTATAATCAAACCGATCTACAGTTTGACTATTGGCTAACAAAAGATTATGCTTGGTTTCTTTATCGTTTGGCTTATAGCGAAGTGCCCGTTCATAGTTAAGTATAGCTTTACCTAATTTACCTTGACGATAATAGGAATTGCCAAGATTATAGCAGATTACAAAATTATTCACCTCCGGTTGTGCTGCCAATAGCTGCTCAAGCATTTCAGAAGAGGCTCTATATTGCTGTAATTCGTAGGCCTTTTCGGCTTTCTCCAACACCGCTTGTACAGACCCTGCTGCACACACCTTTGCCGGCACGGCAATAAATAAAGAGAGGAGAAAGAGTATGTATAGTTGTTTTCTCATTGCTTAGAGACCTTTCTTTTCATTTGCTATCTGCTGCATCGCCTGAGTGCACCTACTGATCAATTGCCGTAGCTCCTCAGCTCCATAAGAGGGGGAGCTGTCCCTGCTATAACGTCGCTCTTCTACTATTGAGATCACCTCACTTAATGCCTTGCGGGGTTGCTCAGGGGCATCAATACTTAGCAAAGAGTTTTTATTGAGCGTACCCAATGGGAGCATGAAAAGATCTGCGATAAACTGATAAATGGCTTTAGCGGTGAGCTCGTATAGAGCATCCAAATCTGCGACAGCAGCTATTTGTGATTCGATACGACGTAATTCCACAATGGCATTGCTGTAGGCTTTCCTTTTACGATTAAGAGGCGTATCTGCACTACGTTTTCTATGTCGAAGGAATAAGAGATAGCAAGCTCCACCCGTAAATAGGATCAAGAGGAAGAGGATATACCAAATTGGCGATGCCAGAAAGCGATATACCGTTCCATCATAGCCACCGCGCATTTTCTTCCACGGAGCAATGTCATTTCCCAGCAATGTGCCATCTTCCTTACTTCCCTTTTCTGCGACACCGGCCTCAACCCTAAGGGAGAGAGGGCTACTTTTGACTGTATGGTAAGCCTCATCAGTCGGGTCGAAATAGGAGAAGATAATTTCCGGAAGTGTGTAAGTACCGGTATTGTGGGCTATGAATTGATACGTGTCTGTCTTACTTCCTGAAGCTCCGTTTTGAGAGATATTAATATCACTATTAGTAACGGGATCATAGCAATCAAAGCTCTCCGGAAAGGTAACCTTAGGCATAGAAAGCAGTTTCATATTGCCGGTTCCTTTGATAGTTAGTTTAACCGAACCGGGCACACCTGTTTTTTCCGGAGTCCCCTTTGGAGAAGCCAATTCAATAGAGAAATTACTCCCCACTGCATTCGTAAATCCCTTAGGAGCTCCGTCAGGTAAAGGCTTCACATTAATATTGACTGCCGGAGAAATAACTCGCCTTCGCACCGTAGGTACTGAGGACTGACTAAAAAACTTTTCCGGAGTATCAAATTCTTCTTCAACGGCGACAATCAACCCAAAGTCGCCTTGTGGAACGGTAAGCGAGCCACTATGCTGTGGATAAATGAGCACCTCTCTGATAACAGCCGTGAAGTAATTCTTCCCTTTATAATGCTCCATCACCAATTGAGGCACCTCACCCTGCTTGATCTCTTCCTCTATGAAACCGTCATACTCGGGAAACTTGGCTTCTTCAAACTGAATGCGACTACTATGGGTGTAAAGCTTGAATGAGAGCCGCAAAGCTTCATGCTCGTACACCGTAGTCTTAGAGGGAATGGCAAGAATAAAGAGTTCCTCATTTGCTGCCCTGTTAGAGGCGGAGAGAGCGCCCTTGTTCCCTCGTGTACTTCCCGCTTCTTGGGGTAATACGGTAATCACTACCTGGCGTGTAGTATAATGCTTACCATTAGCTACAATGGATGCTGGGGAAATGGTTACTTTTCCTTTGGTCTTGGCTAAAAAGGTCCCGGTATAAGTGGTACTTACATGCCCATTTACATTAGCAATTGAAACCGCATTCTCCGGAGGAAATAGGACTGATAAACCGGAATACTTAGGCGCGGTAAAGTTAGAGCCATTAGCCCCATCAAGAATAAAACGAACTTGAAATTGCTCGCCTGCCACCACTTGCTTGGGAGCATCGCATGTGAATCTAACCTGTGCATTAAGCGAACAGAAAAACGCCAAACAGAGAAAAAGCGAGAAGCCCAATCGAGCCTGTGTATGCTTTACTACCATTGCTTTCCTTTCCTGCTACGGGGTTGGGAATCATTTCGTTGCTGCTCTACACGCTGACGCGTTTTATCGTCATCCTCGCGGAATGATTCTAATATTTGGGCTGCCGTTTGTTGGTCAATTGGATTATTCTGAGAAGGGTTCTTGGGAGGCTGCGATTGTGGCTGCTGATTCTTCTCCGGCTGCTGCTCGCCCCCTCCATTTTGATTCTGGTTTTGGTTTTGCTTGGGCATAAGTTTCATAGCCAAAGCTAAATTATAACGAGTCTCTTCATCGGTAGGGTTTATTCTAAGGGATTGCTTAAACGCTTCGGCAGCCTTAGGATAATCTTGCTTCTTCATAAAAGCATTGCCTAAATTATGGAGTAGTGCAGCGGCCTCCTCTGCAGTCAAAGTCTTATTTTCAGCTGCCTTTCCATACACCTCAATTGCTTCGTCATACTTGCCTTGCTCATACAGAGCGCCACCCAATCCGTATTGTGCATGCAAAAGCGAGCTATCTGCCTTAAATGCAGCTCGATACTTTCCTTCTGCCTCTTCCATTTTATTGTGATGCGCACTGCGGACAGCACTTCTGTAGATACGCCGGGAAGAGACATTCTGACCATCCATAAGAATGGGATTCGATACCCCGACGAGCAAGATAATTACCAAAAATAATACCTTTTGTTTCATCTGTCGAATAAGTGCAAACGGCTGATATACTTGTTCTTTTTCATGAGGATAAACTGCATGAGGAATAAGCAAATAAAGGCAGCAGCTACAAACCAACCATACAGCTCTTCTGTCGTACCGGCTTGGGAAGTAACAGCACCCTGTGGTAGCTTATACAACTCGTCTCTAAGGTGACGGCTTAGTGTAACCACACTCTCCCCTACGAAAGCAGCACCCTCACCGGCCTCTGCGATAGATTTACAAAGCTGCGGATTAGCTCGAGATACTACTTCTTGCCCATTTTCATCTCTCAGATAGCCCCCCTCGATGGGAATACGGTCACCCTCGGTTGAACCAACGGTTACTGCGAATACTTTTATTCCGCTCTCAGCAGCCTTTTTTGCTGCGGCTACTGCATCAGAGTCATGATTCTCCCCATCCGTAAAGAGGATAATCGCCTTACCTATATCGTCTCGTGAACTGAAAGAGGCAGCAGCTTTCTCAATGGCAGGAGCAATAGCAGTTCCTTGGCTAGTCAACATTCCTGCAGAACAGTCCGAAATAAAAGTTTTCACCGATGCTATATCAGTTGTAATGGGCAAATGGGTATAAGCATCAGCAGCAAAGACGACTAAGCCTATTTTACTCTCTCTTAGTGCATCAACTACACGCTGAGAAGTAATCTTGGCAAACTCCAATCGATTGGGCGATAAATCCGTAGCGAGCATTGAGTTAGATACATCTATCACTATCATTGCCTCAATACCCTTCTCCTCATTCGGGATCTCCTTCTTTCTAAAAAGCTGCGGCCGAGCTAAAGCAATAATTAGAAACGTTGCTGCTATTATTGCAAGTGCATTGCGAAGAAGCCTATGTAAGGTAGTTGCCTCCGGCTTTAGTTGCTTAAGAAGGGGCAACTCAGCAAAACGTCTTTCATCACGCCTCCTCCTACGATAACCGTAATAAAGCAGGGCGATAATAATGGGCAAGGCGAACAGTAACCACAGATACTGAGGATTTGCTAAAGTAATCATGGATTCGTTCTAAATAGAGTTGCTCTTAATACTAAAGATATCAGCAAAAGCAATAATGCGATTAGTACAAATGGGGCATAAAGCTCTTCATAAGCGACCGTATTACGCACAATTAGCTTGCTCTTCTCCAATCGATCTATTTCTTGATATATCTCTTTAAGTGTAGCATTATCCGTTGCCCTATAGTAATGTGCACCGGTTACCTCAGCAATTTGCTTTAGAGAGGCCTCGTCAATATCTGCTTTTACATAATCCACCACAACGCCAAAATGTGTCTGCCGTGGATAAGGTGCCTCACCAAGTGTACCTACGGCTATTGTGTAGACCCTAATACCAAGGCTCTGCGCAATAGAAGCTGCCATTGAGGGAGAAATGCTTCCACTATTGTTCGTACCATCCGTAAGGAGTACCACTACCCGACTCTTTGTCTTACTCTCTTTGAGGCGGTTCAATGCTGTAGCGATTCCCATACCTATTGCCGTACCATCCTCTAAGGAGCCTATTTGAACCTCGCTAAGACGCTCCTTGAGCGTGACATGATCCGTAGTCAACGGACACTGCGTAAAGCTTTCTCCGGCAAAGACAACCAAACCTATATTATCATTAGGTCGCTCTTCTATAAAGCTCATAGCCACACTCTTCGCTGCCTCAAAACGATTGGGCTCCAGATCCATTGCCATCATACTCCCGGAAGCATCCAGCGCAAGCATAATGTCAATACCCTCTACTCGGTTACGCTCTATCGTATTGCTATTCTGCGGACGCGCCAAGGCGATCACTATCAGTACTAAAGCAAACATCTCCAAAGCGAAAGGAATATGACGCAATTGAGCACGCACTCCTCCCGAGGGAAGACGATAAAAGGAGGAAATCTTCAAGGTAGCATGGTGCCGAGTAAACACCCCTACATAGTATGCGACTATAAGAGGGACAACTACTAAGAGCCACAAATATTTAGGATGCAGAAATATCATTGCTCTATCTCCTCTCTTTGCTTACGAAGTGCCGCATCTAATGTTTCTGCTACGCTTAAGTAGTCGTCTCCTGCTTGCTCTGCCAGATTAGGACGCAGCGAAGAGGCTGCAAACTTGGCAACATTGCTATTCTCAAGTAGCTGCTTAAGAAGAGCCAGTGCTGCATCCGGAATAAGTCCATCCCGGCATAGTGTAGCATAGAGTTGCCTTGAGTTCATTTTCGTAGCCTCAGCTACACCAATACGAGTCAAATACTCCCTAAAGACACCATCCACCAGGGTGAAAAATTCTCTTACTGCACCCTTTTCAGGTAACTGACGCCTTTCAATAGCTTCAATTTCTTTCTTCAAATATTGTAAAGGATCGAGTGACTCAACCAAGGGCGCCTTTGTAGGACGCAATGCTGCAGTAGCTCTTCGGCGACGCCATAGGAGATAGCCCCACACAGCTCCCCCCAACACTAAGAGGGTCACCAACCAAGGCCATACGAGAGCCATTATTTCGGCAAAGCTATACCTCAATTTCCACTCAGCCTTCAGGGGATAGAACCGCTCCGGGTGGACTGTATCCACCTCCGGCATCGTAACCTTCAGCACCAAGGGCCGTGAGTAAAACTCTCTTTGCCCTACCCTAACTCCGAAAGCCGGCAGCTCTACAATACTATTCTCGGAAAAGGAAGTAACCACCATCTGTGCAGTAATTTCCTTAAGTGTTCCGCCTAAGTCAAGTGTATCTAAAACGGTAAAGGAGAGCGCTTCAGCTTGCCCAAGCTGCTCGTCATGTGGAATGATCAGATAAGTGTCATCCAAATGGTCAGTACGTATCTTCAGCGTCACAAGAGCTTGCTCTCCAATCATAATATCGGCCCTGTCCAGAGTGCTGGTAATACCTATCTCTTGTGCCTCAAGAGCGACAAAGCTGATTAGGAAAGTCAAGAGAATACCCAATAATCTGCGCTTCATCTTTTTGCAAATAGTTTTAATAAAGCCAAGGCAAAATCCTCTCCGCACTGCACTTCAGTAAAATCTATACCCAAGTGGTGCAGCACATTTGAATGACGCGCCTTTGCTTCTACATAACGGGCATAGTATTGATCCCTGACCTTTTTAGAGGAAGTATTTACCCATGCCGTTCGTCCGGTCTCAAGATCTTCAAAACGTACCAAACCCATAGGGGTCAACATAGCCTCTCTCCGATCCCCTACCTCAATAGCCATTAGATCATGACGAAGAGAGGTAAGTTTGAGTCTTTTACAATAAGATTCAGTCAGATCATCCGATATAAAGTCACCCATCAGGAATACGGTAGCCCGCTTTTTGAGCACACCATTAAGAAAGTCAAGAGCAACCTCTGCGTTTGTAGCTCTACCGGTAGCTTGATATGAGAGTAACTCCCTAATGATATACAATACGTGTCGTCTCCCCTTAGCAGGCGGAATATATTTCTCCACATGATCAGTGAAGAGCACCACCCCCACTTTATCGTTATTTTCCATTGCCGAAAAGGCTAAAGTAGCTGCTATCTCAGCCACTAAGTCTCTTTTCGTTTCTGCGATCGTACCAAAGTCCAAACTATGCGACATATCGACTACCAGCATAAGGGTCAGCTCTCGTTCCTCCTCGTAAAGCTTGACAAAGGGCATATCGTACCGAGCGGTCACATTCCAATCAATATCCCGCACATCGTCTCCGGCTTGGTAAGCACGCACTTCACTAAATGCCATACCGCGCCCCTTGAAGGCACTATGGTATCGCCCTGCAAAAGCGTTATTTACTAACCCTTTTGCCTTTATTTCGACCCGCTTAACCCTCTCTAATAGCTCTTTGCTCGTCACAATGATAGGACACTTATGGTACAATCACCTTATTAAGGATTTCGTCCACTATTTGATCTGCTGTAATACGCTCTGCTTCTGCCTCGTAGCTCAAGCCGATACGATGACGCAGAACATCGTGTGCTACATCTCGTACATCCTCAGGAAGCACAAAATCTCTACCCTCTAACAAGGCGGTAGCACGCGCTGCTAAGATAAGGTATATCGAAGCACGTGGGGAAGCTCCATACCGGATCATGGGTTTGAATGACTCAAGTCCGCACTCTTCCGGACGACGAGTGGCCATTACGAGACTAACTGCATAGCGTACTATCTTATCGTCCGCATGAACCTCATTTACTGCACGGCGTGCGCTTCGTATGTCCTCCCGATCTATGATAGGCTTTAGCTGAGGCATTTCACCACGCATATTGAGCCTTACCACTTTCTCTTCCTCTTCGGCAGTCGGATAGTCCACTAAGACTTTCATCATAAATCGGTCTAACTGAGCCTCAGGAAGTGGGTAAGTACCCTCTTCTTCAATGGGGTTCTGGGTAGCCATTACCATAAATGGCTCTTCCAAAGAATAGGTTGTATCTCCTATTGTCACCTGACGCTCTTGCATAGCTTCCAAAAGAGCACTCTGCACCTTTGCCGGTGCGCGGTTGATCTCGTCCGCCAATACGAAGTGGGCAAAGATAGGACCCTTCTTGACCACAAACGTCTCTTTGGCATGGTTATACACTAAGGTACCGGTCACATCGGCTGGTAATAAGTCGGGGGTAAATTGTATTCGGCTAAAATCGGCATTGATTAAGCTCGCCATACTCTTAATAGCCAATGTCTTGGCTAATCCCGGAACGCCTTCCACCAACAAATGTCCATCTGTCAGAAGGGCAATAATCATACTACGCACTAAGTGCTTCTGCCCTACTATTACGTGAGAGAGTCCTTCCTCCAAAGAAGCCACGGTATGTGTAGCGGCTGCTCGGGTTCCTGTTATCGGACTATTATCTTTATTTGCCTCTTGTAGCATATATCTTCTTTCTAATAACTACGCAAAAATACGAACTTCCATCGTACTATATCTATTTGATGCCATTATTTCCTTTCTAAACTCCATTTTTGCGCACAAAGATGAGCTTCTATTCACTGCAAAGATAGAGCGAAACCTCACAAAACGTATTTCTATCTCTGCTTACTTACCGGCCCAAAGTTTTCTCTTCGGTTATTACAAACGATCTTTTTCAGTTGGAAGATACACCGGGCAAAGGGATTTAACGTTTATTATTTCACAGGAAATAAAAAAATGCAATACTATTTGTTGCATAGTGATACTTTTTCAAAAAAAGTTTTATACCTTTACCTCCGTAGAGATTTGAAAGCTATAATTACCCATTACAAGCAATTGCTAAAGAGGGTAATAATATTTTACAGTCGAATAGTCAAGCTATAATGCGACTAAACGACACTTAAGAATAAAATGTTACCATTGGACCTATAATTCAAGAAGTAGAAAAACAATATAATATAATGAGATCTGACTTATGAAAAGACAAAAGAATGCGCTGAGAATAGCGATTATTTCATTATTTACTTTCTTCTTTCTCTTCTCTACAGCCGGTGCAACTCCAAATGAGGGAGCGACTATAGTTAAGATTCCGCAAAGCAATAGTTTGAAAGAGAAAAACGATGGACAAACTCACATCTCTTTTGTTATACCGGGGCAAGAGTGGACCATCATGTATAATATGAACCGCCCGGGGGGTCCTTCGGGACAAGACAATCCGCCTCAATTCAATAAGAAGAAAATAGGGGCTTCCGTTACCATAGGTCACACCACTTACTACCCGGTAGTCAGTGATGGCTATAACTCTAGGCAACCCAATCATCCGGACAACAATCGAATCGTCTACTATCTTCGCGAAGAGGGTGATCAGGTGTACATTCGGTATTCAGAGGCAGAAGAGGAACAGTTGCTCTTTGACTACAATCTTGAAGAAGGAGACTATTTTTTCCTTAAGAAATTCACTGAAAAAAGGGAGCGAATACCGGTCAGGCTGGTCAAGAAAGACATTGTGCAGATGGCAGGTGCCATGCGACGAGTATACTACTTTGAGTATTTATATGCCGAGAAGCATCGCGAGCTAAGTACATTGAATTATACCGATGACTTTTGCTGGATTGAAGGCTTAGGCACACCTTGGGATTTTGTCTCTTACGATGCGCGTAAAATAACAGGTTCATACCCCCCTAAGTGCATTTACTTCACTAACGCTCAAGGGGTCAAGTATGGGATATTTGGACACCCATCTGACAGTGAGTCAGCCCATAAAGAGGGAGCTGCTCTACCCACATACGAATACCCGAAGAATACCCCTACAACAGGAGCATCTCTCTCAGGAAACTCAGACGATACATTCCTTTCCATCGCTGTGCCCAAACACAAATGGAGTATAAAATTGCCGGAAGGGAGCGCACTTAACGTGACCGACCAAGATCAGTATTATACGATGAAATTTGAAGAACCGGTGGTACACGACAAAGAGATATACTATGTATTGGAAAGCTCCATCGGGAGAATAAATGAAAAAGGGGCATCGCGAACGGTTTACTTTGACGTACGAGATACAGAAGGCAAGGTGCTGGTGTACAACTTTCCTATCCCCATCATTGATTACAATAAATGGGTGATCGGTAAGTATTATCCGCTCCACTCAGAAAAGGCGATTCGTACGAAAGGACAAGAGGGAGATATCATCTATTCGACACTAAAGAAAATAACCACCGAGCAAATTGCCGGTGCTGACCGCAAGTGCTACTATTTCGAAGATATTGATGCCTCAAAAACAGCTTCTCAAACCGATGCCCTTCGCTATTACAAGTGGGTAGAAGGAATCGGCACTGAGTCCGGCTCTATAATATTTGTCCGTAAAAATGCCGAGGGTATGCCGGCAGCGCAAAACGTTTGCTTCACAGAGAGCAATGACCTAAGCTATCCGGTATTCGGAGGAGAATGCGGACATGCTGATCAGGCGGAGTGGATCGATACTCCGGCAGACCACTGTAAAGTAATCTTACACAATGATGTTTTGCAAATTGTAGCAGGCGATAATCTACCCCACTCACTAAAGGTATTTACGCTTACAGGAGAGCTTCTTATGAATGTTTCCTCTTTCACTAACTCATACACAGCCTATTTACCCTATGCACATACTTTGTTAATCGTCATTGACAAGGCCGGACGAAAGGTAGTAGCTCAATAACGGCTGCGCTCTAAGCAGCAAGTATTTTTATTCATTGTGGGAGACAATGCGCTTCCTCCTCATCAGAGCCCCGGGCAAATGGATTTTTCCGTCACCCGGGGCTTATGGTACGCTACATTTTCCCTACCCTACTTCTTTCCTTAGCACATTAGGATATATACCTATAAATGACTATTTTTGTATAGGAGAGAATAAATTAGGATAGTCCTAATGACCATTACAGTAAGAAAGGGTCTTAGGCAAGACATCTGAATAGCTAAAAGCTTATTTAGAGAGCTATTTTCTCTGTATAACAGAGGAATAGGAGCAAAAGTCCCAATTACAAATTGGGAAAGTAAGAAGAGAAATAAGAAATTTCGTTTAGGAAAAGGAAACATTGTTATGAAGAAGAAAAAGTTTATTTGCCCCGTATGCGGTTATATTCATGAAGGAAATGAGGCGCCTGCCGAGTGTCCCGTTTGTCATGTCAAGGCTGAGAAGTTCAAGGAGTTTAAACCCTCTGCACTGAAGGGCACGAAGACGGAAGCCAACTTGATGGCTGCGTTTGCCGGAGAGAGCCAGGCACATGCAAAGTACCAGTATTATGCATCTAAAGCCCGTAAAGATGGGTACGAACAAATAGGCGATATTTTCATGGAAACGGCACGCAACGAGAAAGAGCATGCTAAAATATGGTTTAAACTTCTCCATGAGGGCGATATACCCGACACCATGCAGAACTTAGCTGATGCAGCCGCCGGGGAAAACTATGAATGGACAGACATGTACGACAAAATGGCTCAGGAAGCAATGGAAGAAGGCTTCCCCGAAATTGCTATCAAGTTCCGTACAGTAGCTGCTATTGAGAAGAAGCACGAAGAGCGTTATCGCAAGCTTCTGAAGAACATTGAGGATAAGGTCGTATTTGCCAAAGATGGCTCTGCTATTTGGCAGTGTATCAATTGCGGTCATATTGTGATAGGAAAAGAGGCTCCGGAGGTTTGCCCTGTATGCAACCACCCGCGCAGCTTCTTCCAGATCTATCCAGAGAATTATTAATGTAGCGGCCCCCCTTCTCTTCTTTCATGGGCGTTTTGTTCGCTCAAAGAAAGGGAAAGGAGAAATGCCACTTTATAAAGAAGCCCTGCCACTTTTGGCGGGGCTTTTCGTTTACTACCTAAAAGGCTCCTCGCAAGTACTTGATAATAGATCTGTACTTAAGGGACAAAACATCTGTACCTTTCAAATGAAACATCTGTACTTTTCAAACGAGAGATCAGAACCTATTATCCAAAACATCTCTATTTTTTAATAGATCCGGAATATAAAAAATAAGGCGTGCACCCTATTCTCTCATCTCTCAGCTTGTTTTGCTTCAGCTACTCGGTAAGCGCTGCAGTACAGACCGAGGCTAAGAGATACGCACGTGAGCGGTAGAAGTTTACGGGAAAAGATCGGAGCGTAGGATAATATAGAATATATCCATTGTCGAGCAGGTAATCGCTTGCGAATCCGGCTGAAGCTTGAGGAATGGCCTTGAAAGCGGCTTCTTTGGCGCACCACACTTTCAAGGCATATTCCATTGCCTCATGTCTGCCCGCAAGTGAATGAAAATGTGCGAGCTCCTTATGATGCATAAATCGAGGGGCTGAAGTGAGGAGCTTTTCCCGAGGCTCTTCAATGTCGATTCCTACGAAGAGAGCAGCGGGGGCAATTAGGACGGCTACATAGTGTTCACTATGTGCGATAGAGAGCGAGCAGGCGTAATTAGAGAGGAAAGGCTTTCCACTATTGAGATGAGCTAATTCAATGTGATTATTAAGAAGCAATTCAAGGAGCCGACAAGCCGCTGCCGTGCTTCTTTGGCGAGTGGATAGAGCCTCATCCTTGGGAGTAAGCCTATCAATATGTGCGACGGTAGGGGTATAAGGGTATGGAAGCATACCACCCATTTACTTTGCGTCGGCAATACCCAAAGACGCAGGAAGAGTTATCTTGAGCTGTAGGATACGACGCTTATCTACAGCAGTGACCTCGAAAGTGAAGTCCTTGTAGGTGACCACGTCTCCCCTATGGGGTAACTCCTGCTTAATTTCAAGAAATAAGCCGCTTAAGGTATCTACTTCTTGTGTTATTTCAGCAAATATGGAGGGGTCAATATCCAACAAGCGACAGAAATCATTGGTCGGAGTTTTGGCATCGAAAAGGTAAACACCATCGGCAAGTCGTGTGTAAGGAAGCTCCTCTTCATCATATTCATCGGTAATATCTCCCACAATTTCTTCCAAAATATCCTCCATAGTGACTAAGCCGGATGTGCCGCCATACTCGTCTACTACAATAGCAATGTGAATACGTTTAGCCCTAAGTTCTTCCAGTAGATCGTCTATTTTTTTGTTTTCCGGTACAAAAAAGGCAGGACGTATAAGTTTTTGCCACTCAAAATCATCCGATTCATTGATGTAGGGAATACAGTCTTTTATATAGAGGATGCCGCGGATGTTATCTTGCGTACCTTCATAAACCGGTATACGCGAATAGCCACACTCGACAATAAAGTCAAGCACGGCCTTAAATGACCAATTATAGTCAATATTGGCCATATCAATACGAGGCGCCATGATATCTTCGACTCTTTTATCGTAGAAGCGCACTATCTCCTCCATGATATCGCTCTGTTCACTACCACTTTCCACGGTTAACTCCACCGCTTTAGAAAGGTCATCCACAGATATATCATAGCTATCGGAGCCGTTACCCCTCTCTATACGGGTACCCAGTTTAACAAGACTTTTGGAAAGCGGACTCAGATATTTGACAATAGGTGCCATGATTACACAGGAAAAGCGGCAGAAGGCTAAAGGATTGCGTGTAGCATATACTTTCGGGATGATCTCCCCAAAGAGAAGCAGAAGAAGGGTTAAGCCGATAGTTTGTACTACGAAGCTGAGTGTTTGGGATGTGCCAAAATCAAAGAGTTGGGTTAGCGCATAGTTGCTCAGAAGCACAATAGCAATATTGACCGTATTGTTACAGATCAAAATAGTAGCTAATAGCTCCTCAGAGCGGCCCAATAGGGATAAGAGCGTTTGATCTGTTTTTGAGTTGCTATTGCGAATGGTATGAATGTCTTGAGGCGTGAGTGAGAAGAAGGCACTCTCGGAGGAAGACATATAGCCGGAGATAATAAGCAGTAAGATTACAACTGCTATGGAAATCCCAATCTGCCAAGAAAAGGGATTTATCGTGACCCCGGCGAATAGATTAGCAAAGAAATTGCCGATTGAAAGTAAAAGTGGAATCGATTCCGGATCCATCAATAGTTAAGTATATTATTTAGCTTCAGCATCCTCCCCATTTGACTGAGGCTGCTTATTAGCGTCTAAATAGGTAATTCGATCAGCAATAACCTCGGTAATGGTACGCTTAAGATTATTCTTATCGGTGAATTGACGGGTGGAGAGCCTCCCTTCAATAAAGAGCCGTGCACCTTTTCGGGCCTGTTCGCCTGCGGTAACGGCTGCTTCTCCAAAAACTACGATGCGGTGCCAATCGGTTTGCTCTGAAGTGCTCTTTTGTCGCGTAGCGGGACGATGGGTAGCCAGCATAAAGGTCGTATAGGCTTGATTGTCGTTGTAGTACCTTATTTCGGCATCTTTTCCTACATACCCCATCAGTATGACTTTGTTTATGGAAGACATGTTATATACACTCCATTCTCTATCTTTATCGACAAAGTTAGCATATTCCCATGAATGCGTTTTACTTAATGCGAATCAGGGTTAAACCATCTCGTATGGGAAGTAGAAAAGATGTAACACGCGAATCGGATGCAACTAAACGGTTGAAATCGTCAATTCCTTTTGTTTGCGCATCTTGAGGCATGGGATCTTGGATTACTTTCCCATCCCAAAGGGTATTATCTGCAATAATGACAGCTCCTGAGGGTAGCTTTGGAAGCAATTGATTGTAATAAGTGACATATTCACGTTTATTAGCATCAATATATACGAGATCAAAGGTGTGCGCCTCAGTAAGCTTCGGAATAAGTACCGTGGCATCTCCAATATGCAGCTGCACACGCTCTTGAAATGGGGACGAGGCTATATTTTGTCGAATAAGCTCCTCTAATTCGTCATTTTTTTCTATGGTGAGGACGAGCGCACCTTCTCTCTGTAGGCCCGAAGCAATGCAGAGAGAGGAGTAGCCACAATAAGTGCCGATCTCAAGTACACGATGAGGATTGATGACCGCTGTAAGCCAGGCAAGTAATTGTCCTTCGTAGGGACCCACTAACATACGGGGTTGCATCAGATGTAGGTGGGCTTGGCGACGGATATGAGATAGATAGGGAGGCTCCTGTTCACTCATCCGCTCTGCATAAGCCATTATTTGCTCTATAGAAGGTGTCATTTTTTGTTCGTAGGCCTACTTAATTGGGTCAATCGCTTAGAATCTCTCTGTTTTTCCCCGCTGCTAAACACTTACTCTTTACTCTGATAGGCTATGAGCTCTTTGATGAGCGCTGCGTATGAGTTGAGACAGGTATGACGCACGATGATTAGGTAGTTCGCCGATAAGCCTTTAAATAGTGCTTACTTGGCTTGGTTGGCAATAATTTGCTCTAATCCAATAAGAGCTAAACGGTAGCCGTCTAAACCGAATCCCGATACACTACCTTTACAGAAAGGTGCGATAAGGGATTGACGACGAAAGCTCTCTCGAGCATATATATTGGATATGTGCACCTCTATTACAGGTACTACAGTAGCACGAATTGCATCAGCGATAGCTACAGAAGTATGGGTATATCCACCTGCATTTAGCACAATACCATCCGCCTCAGTGCTTTCAATCCGATCAATTATTTCTCCTTCTGAATTTGTGTAGCAGCACTCAATAGTAAAAGGAAATAGGGCTTGAAGAGAATCTAAATAGGGGACAATAGGAGTAGATCCATAAATATCTGGCTCCCGCTTACCGACATGCTTTAGATTAGGTCCATTGAGGATCAGTATCTTGTTTATTGGCATTGATTTCGCTTATCTTTGTCACAAAGATAGTGTATTCGTAAGAGAATGATAGATAGAAATGCCAAACTATTGGAGCAATATCGTCAGTACCTTCGTTTAGAACAAAACCTGACAGAGAATAGCGTAGAAGCCTATTTGTCGGATTCGGCAAAGTTGATCGACTACGTAGAAACTGAAGGACTCGAGTGGCGAGAGGTTGATTATGCTACACTTCAGCAATTCCTTGCTCAGCTCTATGATATAGGCATCACCGCACGCTCTGTGGCACGCATCATTTCCGGTGTAAGAAGCTTTTTCCGCTTTCTACTGCTTGAGGAGTACATCGAAAGCGATCCTTCAGAGTTGCTGGAAGCACCTAAAATAGGAGTACATCTTCCAGAAGTGCTTACTGTGGAAGAAATAGACGCTATTATAAAAGTTGCGGATGTGGATACCGCTGAGGGGCCAAGGAACGTGGCTATCATTGAGCTGCTCTATAGTTGCGGTTTGCGGGTTTCGGAGCTTTGTTCTCTTCGATTAGCCGACATATTCATAGATGAAGAATATTTACGTGTATTCGGAAAGGGAAGAAAAGAGCGACTAGTTCCTATGAGTCAAAAGGCTATCCGCTCAATTGAGCGCTATCTCTCCTCTCCCGGTAGAGCAGAGCCCAAGCGTGGAGAAGAAATCTATCTCTTTTTATCTAAACGAGGGGTTAGAATATCGCGCATAACTGTGTTTGCATTAGTTAAGGACTTAGCTGAGAAGGCGGATATACAAAAGAATATAAGCCCCCATACGTTTCGTCATAGTTTTGCAACTCATTTATTGGAAGGTGGAGCACATTTGGAAGCCATCAGACTCATGCTCGGACATGCAGATATATCCACCACATCCATATATACACACATTGATAGGAGTCACTTACGCGATCAGATCCTCAAGTATCATCCACGTAATCAATAATAATAGATTCGTTGCGCTGCTCCCATAGCTGCATTCTTTTTCCCGAGCGTTACACGCACTTGCTCATATCCTTTGCGTATCTCTTCGACATGGGCAGGCTGTAGTATCTTTGTTAATTCCTTATGGATACGTTGTACAGTAGCGTCAGCAGCCAATAGCTCAGTGACCACTTCTCTACCGGCAATAAGATTTACCAAAGAGATATAAGGTACTTTAATAAGCTTATCGAATAGAATGTTCAATATTCTTTGCCCATTTATTCGATAAATAACGACTTGAGGAGTACCAATGAGAGCTGTTTCAAGCGTTGCAGTACCCGAGGTAACCAAAGCTGCTTTCGAAGTCGCCAAGAGTGCATAGGTACTATTTCGCACTATGGATACATGGTCCGTTAGGTATGGGGTATAAAAAGAGTCCTCAATACCCGGAGCTGCCGCAATAACAAAGTGATAATCTGTGAAAGAAGCAGCGACCTCTGTCATGAGCTTAAGATTGCGACGTATCTCCTGCTTCCTACTACCGGGCAGCAGAGCTATAAGAGGTCTTTTCTCAGATATGGGCAGTTGTTGTTGATTATTTGACCCAATGTGCCCATCTGTAGAGCAATATGGAGCAAGTTCCTCTACAGTAGGATTGCCTACATAGGTACATGGAATATTGTGATTTAAAAAGAAGGCTTCTTCAAATGGAAGGATAGAGAGCACTTCATGACAATACTTCCGCAATAGCTTTACTCTGTCTGTTTTCCAAGCCCATACTTTAGGAGCTATATAGTAGAAGCGTTTTGCTTCGGGTAGCGCCTTGTAGGCAAAGGATAAAATATAGCGGAGATTAAAGCCGGATGAATCTATCGCAATCACCCGATCAGGAGCAAAACGAAGCATCGTGCGCTGTATTTCCTTGGCAGCGTGTCGGATCGATCTATAGTTCCTGATGACCGGACCGAATCCCATGTATGCGATTTTCTTGTAATGGAGTATAGGAGACGTACCGGCAGCCTTAGCCATTGCTTCTCCTCCCATAAATGCGAATTCTGCTTCAGGGTCTAATTTCCTTAGGGCACTGATCAGCTCCCCGGCATGTAAGTCTCCGGATGCTTCACCCGCTACAAGAAAATAACGCATAGGAACAGTCAGAAGATGGGCTTAATATGCTCCATCTTACCCCTCAATTCATTGAGATAACTATGATTAGTCATATCAATTTGGATAGGCGTCAGTGTAGCAAAACCCTCTCCCAAGAAGTCAAAGTCAGTAGCTTCGTCTTCTACCGTTTTCACTTGATGCCCAGTCATCCAATATACCCTACCCCCACGTCCATTTTCGCTTTCATGGTACTCATTCACAAACTTACCAACTGCTTGCTTGCATACTTTCATACCCTTCGGCTCCTCTAAAGGTAGATTAAGGCTGAGCATGGTATGAATTGGTGTCGGGTTATGAAGCATCCAATCCGCAACAGCCCGAGCATAACCGGCTGCATAATGCATATTAGCCTCTTCACTATGATCATTAAGTGAAACAGCCAGGGAGGGTATTCCTGCTATGGTTGCCTCTAAGGCAGCTCCTATTGTACCACTATAAAGTACACATACGCCATCGTTTCTTCCATGATTAATACCGGCCACTACTAAGTCGGGAAGTCTATCATTAAAGAGTACGTTGAGTGCTAATTTGATGCAGTCAGTTGGCGTTCCTGTAGTACGATAAAGGGAGAAGTTTTGTTCCTTAATTACTTGCTTAATCGTAAGGGGTACGATAGAAGTAATGGATGAGGAAGCGCCACTTCTCGGCCCATCAGGAGCCACTGCTATCACTTCTCCTAATGGGCGCAATGCTTCAATGAGGGCAGTTAAGCCGGGGGCGTGGATACCATCATCGTTGGAAATTAAGATCTTTGGAAGGTTAGGTTGGTTCATATTGAAATTTTTATGGAATATATTCAGGTATAATACTATCTAATTGTAGGTGAAAGCGGAGCGCTGAGTACCCTCTTACCGATGAAGTTGTGGATGATCCGTAACCTAAGAACCAGGGGATGATAACCTCTGTTTCATCTCCTACTACCATATTTTGCAAAGCTATTCTGACCCCTAATATACAATCATTAGCTCCTCCTCTGTTGATAGCCATTGTGGCAGGTTTCTCGCTATCGAAGTTACTGTCTATCTCTGCTTTATTGCCGGCTAAGTAGGCACAGGAGTAATGGATCTGAATACGAGATGTTTCAATCGGATTCACAGTACCTGTTCCATGCTTGAGATACTTCATGTACACAAAGGCAGTCGACCCATCTATAGATACAGCCTCGTACTCTTTATTAGAGGCAAAGTCTTCAAATGCCTTTTCGTTTTCTCTTCTCCATTCTTCAGTGGCATTGTAGCGTTCTTGGCAAGCCGTAAATGCGAACAGAGCAATGAGCGATACGACTATTGTAGTGTAAGCTTTCATTGTGCTATTTGCTTAAGTAGGTTAGTCATATTGGTTTTTGCATCAATCACTTCGGTAAGCTGATCTATATTGATGCGTTCTTGCGCCATAGTGTCGCGATCTCGTATAGTAACGGTATTGTCCTCCAGTGTTTGGTGATCTATCGTAATACAATAGGGTGTACCAATTGCATCTTGGCGACGGTAACGTTTGCCTATAGAGTCCTTTTCGTCATACTGACAAGCGAAGTTGAAACGAAGCTTTTCTACTACGTTTCGCGCCTTTTCATCCAATCCATCCTTGCGCACTAAAGGTAGTACAGCAAGTTTGACAGGTGCCAAGGCAGGGTGCAACTTAAGCACCACACGAGATTCTCCGTTGTCTGTAGCCTCCTCGCAATAAGCTCCACACATAACGCTTAAGAAAAGGCGGTCTACACCAATGGATGTTTCAACTACATAGGGTATATAGCTTTCGTTCTTCACCGTATCGAAGTAGCGCATCTTCTTGCCGGAGAACTCTTCATGGCGCGAAAGGTCGTAGTTTGTACGGCTATGAATACCCTCTACCTCCTTGAAGCCAAAAGGCATTTGGTATTCGATATCGGTAGCTGCATTGGCATAATGAGCCAGCTTTTCATGATCGTGATAGCGATACTTTTCATCGCCCAAGCCAATAGACTTGTGCCACTTCATCCGCAAGTCCTTCCAATACTCAAACCACTTAAGTTCCTCTCCCGGTGCTACGAAGAATTGCATCTCCATTTGCTCGAACTCACGCATACGGAACACAAATTGTCTCGCTACGATCTCATTACGGAAAGCCTTTCCTATCTGTGCAATACCGAAGGGAAGCTTCATACGACCGCTCTTCTGCACATTCAAGAAGTTTACAAAGATCCCCTGAGCTGTTTCGGGACGCAGGTAAATACGCATACTGCTGTCTGCAGTTGATCCCATTTCTGTGGAAAACATAAGGTTGAACTGACGAACTTCAGTCCAGTTGGTAGTTCCTGAGATAGGACAGACGATCTTCTTTTCAATGATCAGCTCCCGCAGTCGGGTAAGATCATTCTCCTCCATTGCTTTCGCAAAGTCATGATGTAGAGCCTCGTACTCATCCAAGTACCCTTTGACGCGAGGGTTTGTCTCTCGATACATCTTTTCATCGAAGCTCTCTCCAAATCTTTTGCGTGCCTTTGCTATCTCTTTGTCTACTTTTCCTTCAAGTTTTGCCAGATAGTCCTCAATCAATACATCCGCCCGGTAACGTTTTTTAGAGTCTTTGTTATCGATAAGAGGATCATTGAAAGCATCCACATGTCCTGAGGCTTGCCATATCTTTGGGTGCATAAAAATAGCACTGTCCAAACCCACGATATTCTCGTGTAGCAAGGTCATGCTCTTCCACCAATATTGCTTCAGGTTGTTTTTTAATTCTACTCCGTATTGACCATAATCATATACGGCAGCCAAACCATCATAAATTTCCGAAGAAGGAAATACAAATCCGTACTCCTTGCAATGTGAAACTATTTTTTTAAAGAGGTCTTCTTGTTGCTCCATAATCTATAATTCGTGTGCTATACCTATTCGAAGGGGCAAACCTCACCACGCAGGCATAGCGATGTATGTCTTTACAAAAATAGTAAATTAAAGCAGATGTGGTACGTAGTGCTTACAGTAAGCACTCTTTCTCTATATCCCTGATGGTAGACTTCATCAGTCTATTTTGCTCCATTTGCTCTTCCACCACTTTGCAGGAGTGCAGCACGGTAGCATGGGTTCTTCCACCTAACATTTGCCCAATGGCTGTGAGGGGCTCATCGGTGTACTTATGTGTGAGGTACATCACAATTTGTCGCGCCATCACAATTTCTTGCTTACGGCTTTTGCTACGCATCTCCTCTATTGTGATTCCCAAGCGGTCAGAAACAAGCGTAACAAAGCGATCCAAAGTAAGATCCGGCTCATCAATGCGTACATTGAGGCTTATTATTTCTCGCGCAAACTTTAGGTTAATCTCTTTTACTCCCCTTGCTACTGAGTGTGCCAGCAGAGTGGATATAGTACCTTCCAAGGTACGCAGATTGCCCGTAACGCTCTTTGCTATGTAGTTGACTACATCCTCGCTGAGTCTGACCGACTCTCTCTCCATCTTTTGGTGTAGCACATTGCGCCTCAGTTCTTCATCGGGACGATCTATCTGTGTAGTGCAAGAGCCGGATATACGCGAAGCCAACCGCTCGTGCATGCCCTGAAGGTCAACAGGTGGTTTATCGCAAGATAGCACAATCTGCTTACCTAACTGAAAGAGGTGGTTGAAGATTTGGAAAAAAGCAATCTGTGTTTTCTCCTTTCCAATCAGTCCCTGTATGTCATCAATTAGGAGCACATCTACCTGTTGGTAGAAGTGCGTAAAATCATCCGTCTTATGGTTGCAGGAAGCACTCGTGAACTGTTGCAGGAACGTGTCACTAGATATGTATAGCACGCGCATTTCCGGATGAAGCTTGAGTATTTCCCAGCCAATGGCATTGATAAGATGAGTTTTCCCTACTCCGGGTGCTCCGTAAACGAAAAATGGATTGTAGGTAAGCATTCCCGGCTTCTGGCTAATATGCTTTGCCAGTGTATAAGAGACCATATTTGAAGCGCTTTCGATGAAGGTATCGAAAGTAAAGTTTTCAATCAGGTTATGCTTCCACCCGATTGTGTTTGTCTTCACCGATGGCTGTACCTCTGTGCGTCCGGCATTCTCGGGATGCGAGAGCGTCGTAATGGAGCCACTATTATCACGTCGTACACTGCTATCAATAGGGGCTATGTATCGGAGGCGCGCCGCCGGTCCCATAATCCGTGTCAATACATCGGCAAAGATATGCGAGAAGTTCTTTTCAATGTACTCAATGAAGAAATTAGAGGGTACACGTATGGTAAGGGTAGAATCTATGCAGCTGATTGGTTCAATAGGGAGAAACCAAGTATTGAATGCCTTCTCTTCCAAGCGTTGCTTGAATAATGAGAGGGCAGCACTCCATATTTCCTCATGAGAGAGCTGTACCGCTTCCCCACTACTAAATATTCCCCTGATCGCCGCAGATCCTTCATCAAGTGCCATGATTCTTCTCTTTCTTCTTCTCTTTTTCTTATCTTTCTCTTTGCTTCTTTTTCGTCAGAAACGGGTGTAATGAGGGTTCTCCTATGAGATAGAATACTTTAGGAGGTTTCCCTAACGTTGCAGTGCAAAGGTAACCCAAAGGGCAACGTTTCGCAAGAGCGACATTTCGTCCGATGTTTGTTACTTTTTAGTTAAGAGTTTTGATTACAACAACTTCCGAAAATGAGTTATCAACATATGAGGCGATGTTTGCTAATCTACTGAAAATGAGTCGGAAACATCTATATTATTTTGTGAAACATAGCGCTTTTGAACAGAACGTTTATCCGTAATTCATTCTTATCAAAGGCACTTTGACTGTGAAACAACCTAAATGATACTCATAGATCAAAGATTAAAATCATTCAAATCTTTTATATGACCTATAGGACAAGAATACGGTGACTCTAACGCTAAGGAAAGAGTCACCGCTCTACAGATATTCATTATGGGAGGTATATCCTTATAGCAGATGGCTACGCAGTAAATCTACGGCATCCAGCTTTTCCCAGGAGAATAGCTCTACTTCGCAATCAACCGATTTGCCATCACTATATTCAAAGTGCTTGGCCAGCGTACGCGGTGTACGCCCAAAGTGACCATAAGCAGCAGTCTCTCGATATATAGGGGTGCGAAGTTTGAGGTTTTGTTCAATGGCATACGGACGCAAATCAAATATTTCGCCTATTTTCTTTGCAATTTCCCCATCGTCGAAGCGTGTTTTATTGGTGCCGAAGGTGTTTACATAGATACTGATCGGCTCTGCAATACCAATGGCGTAAGCTAATTGTATAGAAATCTCGTCTGCAATGCCTGCAGCAACTAAGTTCTTGGCAATGTGTCTTGCCGCATAAGCTGCGGATCTATCCACTTTAGAGGGATCCTTACCGGAAAAGGCGCCTCCTCCATGTCCTGAACGCCCTCCGTATGTGTCCACGATAACCTTTCGACCTGTCACACCGGCATCTCCGTATGGACCACCAATGACGAATTTACCTGTTGGATTAACCAGCAGCTTATAGCCCTTTTCAAAGAGTGGGCGGAAGGCAGCCCCATAAGAGTCAATTACGGGTGGAAGAATGTACTTTTCTATATCTCGTTGGATACGCGTACGCATCTCCTCATCCGCTTCTTGCTGCGCCTCTTTAGTGCTATCTTTAGGGCGAATAAATTCGTCATGCTGTGTAGATAGCACAATGGTATCAATGCGAATGGGATGATGCGCATCATCGTATTCTACGGTTACCTGACTTTTAGCATCAGGACGCAGATAAGGGAGTACACCCTCTTTTCTTGCTTTTGCCAATGTCTTGAGGAACTCATTGCTCAAGTCGGTTGTGAGCGGCATATAATCGGGTGTCTCATTGGTGGCATAGCCAAACATGATTCCTTGGTCTCCGGCACCCTGCTCTTCAGGGGTAGCACGTATTACACCGCGGTGAATATCCGGGCTTTGACCATGTATGGCACTTAATATACCACAACTATCCGCTGCAAAGCCGTATTCGCTTTTGGTATATCCTATTTCCTGTATAATGCTGCGTGCTACACGATCATAATCTACATGTGCCGTTGAGCTGATTTCTCCGCCCAACATGAGCAGCCCTCTCGTGGTCAACGCTTCAAGCGCCACCTTAGACTCTGCATCGGCTGCTATGTAATGATCTAATAAAGCATCGGCTATTTGGTCACAAACTTTGTCCGGATGTCCCTCTGAGACAGATTCAGACGTATAGAAATAACTCATATCTACTCTCTATTTTTTGTTTTACTTCTCTTAGAGAGGATAGAAAGTGCTTTTGAACTTGTCCCTCTTTACCGGTGAAACGCAGTGTAGTGAGCAGGCATTGAGGAAAATACTGTAGATACGCATCCAAACTAAATGATTACTATCTAAACCATCAGTAGGGCGTGAGTTTTAGCAGTTTTTTCTGTGGTTGCAAGCTTCACAAATCCGTCCACACAGAGGAGAGCCAAGGAGACTTCAACAATCCTTCCATCCCTTCTCTTGTTGCAAAGGTACGTATTTTTGTTTAATATCAAATTATATGAGCTATAAATAAGTATACCCATTACTTGCGATGTTTGTCAAATCTATAATATCACCCATACGAATCTCGTCGCCGCGGCAAAAAAAAGGTATAGATGTTTCAATTGAATCATCTATACCTTTTGAGTAAAAGATCTGTATCTTTCAAATGAAAGGTAGTGATATTTTTTCACCAAGCATCTGTACTTTCTGCAGTCATACGCTCTACTACTGCAATAAAAAAGAAGTATATAGTTGAGGAGCCTTTGAGAATAGAGAAAGGGGAAAAGCTGCTTACCACAACTCCCCCCCTACTCGCTGCAATTCAATCTGGTAACTAGGTTATATTACTGCAAAAATCCATATAAGAGAGACTTAGTCACTAACTCGACCAATAAAACGAAGAAGATACAGGAAGAGATTGATAAAGTCAAGGTAAAGAGATAAAGCACCCATGAGTGCTATCTTCTGAACGGATTCATTATCAAGTACGCCATTGTAATTCTCCAAATCGTTCTTAATTCGATTCGTATCTACAGCCGTAAGCACCACAAAGAGCACTACCCCAATGAGAGAAATAATCAAATTAAGAATAGCACCACCTACGATCAAGTAGATAACACTAGCCAGGATGAGTCCTATGAGTCCCATCATCAGATACCTATAAAGAGGAAGTAAATCACGCTTTATAGAGAATCCGACAAAAGCCATAACGCCAAACATGCCTGCCGTTACAAAAAAGGTAGTAGCGATTGATGTCATGGTATAGACCGCAAAGATCATACTAAGGGTCACCCCATTTAGTATCGAATAGACAACCATCATTATAGTTGCCGTAGTAAAACTCATTTTATGAATTCGTGCCGACAAAACAAAAACCAACACCAATTCAGCAATGATGCACACCCACATACCTGCACCTTGTATTGCAAAGTAAAGGGGGGTATGCACGACCAGTAACGCAGTAAGAGCGGTTACTAACAATGCACCGAACATCCACAAGAAGACCCTATTAAAGATGGCACTCGTGGGCATAGCCGCATAATTACGCTGTCCTATGTTTTTTGAAGTGTATGTATCACCCACACCATAAAGAGGCGGTGGTGTAGCCTGCTGGCGTCTATTATCAAAATTTTCTTCCATAATAATTATTTAGCTTATTCTACTGTTACACTTTTAGCCAAATTTCTTGGCTGATCTACATCTTTACCATTGTAAACGGCTATGTAGTACGAAAGCAGTTGCAAGGGGATAATGGAGAGGATAGCCTCTAACTCAGGAGCCACTCTCGGAATTTGTACTGCATAGTCCGTAAGCTCCTGAATGTCCACATCTCCTTCACTGATAATGCCTATAATACGCCCCTTACGAGCTTTGAGCTCTTGTATATTGCTTATAATCTTATCATACACGTCATCTTGAGGAGCTATCATTACAATAGGCATATGCTCATCCACCAACGCAATAGGACCATGCTTCATCTCTGCGGCAGGATAACCCTCAGCATGGATATAACTTATCTCCTTTAATTTAAGGGCGCCTTCAAGTGCTATCGGATAATTATACCCACGCCCCAAGTAGATAAAATTCTTTACATCTGCAAAGACATGAGCTATTTCTTTGACCTCTTCTGAGTGCTCTAAGATACGCTCTATATGATGCGGCAGATCAAGTAAGCTACGCACCAACTCTTCATACTTTTCAGTGGTGATTGTGCCAATAATTTCAGCTAATGAGAGCGCAAACATGGTCAACACGGTAACCTGCCCGGTAAAAGCCTTGGTAGAAGCCACTCCTATCTCCGGTCCCACGTGCGTATAAGTACCCGTATGGGCTTCTCTCGATATGGAAGATCCAATCACATTACAAATGGCGTATATAAAAGCCCCTCGCTCTTTTGCCAGCTTGACGGCTGCTAACGTATCCGCTGTCTCCCCGGACTGAGATATAGCAATTACCACATCATGTGGCAAGATCACCGGATTACGGTAACGAAATTCCGACGCATACTCAACGACAACAGGCACACGTGCCAAACTTTCAATCAGTTGCTTGCCTATGAGAGCGGCATGCCACGAAGTACCACAAGCTACCATTACAATTCGCTCTGCAGAGGCTATCTGCTTTCCGTGATCTACAAACGAGGAGAGCTTGATACGCATATCGCGTTCACTAATACGACCGGATAAGCAATCGCCTAAGCAACGCGGTTGATCAAAGATTTCTTTGAGCATAAAATGCTCAAAGCCATTCTTCTCAATGGCACCAATCTCTATGTCTACATAGCTAAGATTGCAATTGACCGGTTCATTCTTAAGTGAATAAATCTCGGGTGCATGCCCTAATTTGAGAGAAGCGATCTCTCCATCACGGAGATAAATAACCTGACGTGTATACTCAAGAAATGGCGTACTATCACTACCTATATAAAATTCAGAGTAGTTGTTTTCTACCCCTATTACCAAAGGACTACTATTACGAGCTACCACCATTGCATCAGGCTCATCCTTATCAATGACAGCTATAGCATAAGCACCTATCAAACTTGACAAAGCACTCTTTACCGCAGCAAATAGACCGGACTGCAACTCTTGCTTTCTATGCTCAATAAGTTGGACTATTACTTCTGTGTCGGTATCACTCTGAAATTTATACCCCAATTCAATGAGTTTTGATTTGATTTCGCGATAGTTTTCTATTATTCCATTGTGAACAATCACAATATGCTTGGACTGAGAATAAATAGGATGAGCATTTACCGTAGATGGCTCTCCATGAGTTGCCCAACGAGTATGAGCAATACCCAAAGAACCGGTTATATCTTGTTCTCTAGCTAAAGCATCTAAGGCTGCCACCTTACCTACCTGCTTATAAACGCGCAACTCGTTATTTGCATTGAGAAGAGCAACTCCCGCACTATCATAGCCGCGGTACTCTAAACGATACAGACCCTTAATTAAAATAGGATATGCATCTTTACTTCCCATGTAACCAACTATACCACACATACAATGTAACCGATTTAATAATTTGAATATATGTTCAAGACAACTGCTAAGCGCTTATCTACGACTTAACTAAATGCTTCATACTAACCCATCCCCCCAAAAGATCATTTTATTCTACGGAATATACAAAATAACCTAATATACTTGATATTCTTAAAGCATCCGCTCAGAGAATACTAATTCAGCGTTATCTTTCAGATCAATGTTCTGCTTACCGCTTACCTTCCCCATCAAAAAAAGTTTTGCTTCGTCTCCCACATTTGAAGTCTCTACCTCTTCGCAAGCGACCTCTGCATGAGCACACTCAGATAAGTTCATCTTACACTTCGCCAGCTTAAGCGCATAAGCCTGCATTTTCGTATGCCCCAATGCTCTATGAGCAAGATACTGTGCATCTCCTTCCATATTGACCATACACTTACCTCCCATATTACATTCTACGGATTCCACCTTGCGGAGTGTCAGATCAGCCGTTCCCTCACCTAACATAGAAAGGCAAAGAGCACCGCCCTGCAGAGCCAAATCAGTATAGAAGTTACCGGTAAGCAGTACCTTAGTGCGAAGCGCTTCCACATTAAGTCCCAAAGTGCGGCTTCCGGTCCCCATCTGCTCCAGTGAGAACTCCTTAACTTTATTCACTCCATCAGCACATATTACAGAACCGGTTCCCATTGTAATAGAGGAAAGAGCCTCTACCTGCAATTTGACACTGACTTTACGCTTAGCCGCCCGCTCCATTAAATAGGGCAATAAGCGAATGCTTAAACGAGAGCCACGCAACTGACAGATCACTCCATCCAGATCACGTCTGGGGGCTTCTACAATCAACTGTTGCTCAGTACCAAAAGAGAGCGACAGATCAATTCCGCTCCCTATTTGTAAGCTTCTTATTTGACGATCAAAAGAGAAAACCCTCTGCTTGATATTACGTTTACGGTACTCAAGAAAGGAGAGTACACCGCCCAAAAGTGAGGCGGCGCCCACCCCAATGGATATCCAAAAGGGTGCACGCCGTACACTAAAGAACTCTCTTACACTCTCTTCAAATCGCTTCTCATCGAAGGAATGCTGATTATTCATAACTTATAATATATAAGACTATTACACCTTCATCTCTTTATGATAAGAGGTTGGTTGTACTTTTAAAACGTTTACTTCTTTGCCGGTTCTAATACCTTCTCTTCTTTATTACCCTTCTTCTGCAATGCATAGGCAATCGGAGCAGCTACGAACAAAGTTGAGTAAGTACCATAAACAACCCCTAAAAGGATAGCAAATGTAAAGCTACGCATAGAAGCCCCACCAAAGATGAAGATCACAAACATTACCAAGAAAGTAGTGATTGATGTGTTAAAGGTACGTGCAAGTGTACTATTAAGAGCATCGTTCATCACGGTGTATTTATCCCTATTAGGGTAAAGCTTGAAGGTTTCTCTTACTCGGTCAAAGACAACCACTGTATCGTTTATGGAGTATCCGATAATGGCCAATAGAGCAGCTATGAAGTTTTGATCCACCTCCATTGTGAAAGGCATAATCTTCCAAAGAAGTACATACGTAGCAATGATGGAGAGAGTAGTCATAGCCACCGATACGAAAACTCCTATCGAGTAATTCAAATGGCGGAAGCGTAATAGGATGTACAAAGCCATAAAGAGCAGAGAAAGAACAACCGCTAATATAGCCTTATTACTAATATCACGCGACATGCTTGCACTCACCTTCTGAGAGCTGACTATATAGTCTGTAAGGAAAGTATCCTTGTCAGGAGTCTGCTGATAGTTACCCTTCAGAGACTCATATAAAATATCATTCAGCGTTTCCTCTACTGTAGGATCACTTCCCTTCTCGATTAGATAGTTCGTAGAGATACGCACTTGCATACCATCCGTACCGATAGAGGTAAGCACCAATTTATTTTCAAGAGGCTCATTCAAATCAGCACGAAGCTTTTCAATGCTAACCGGCTGGTCAAAAGCAACTACATAGTTACGTCCACCGGAGAATTCAATACCTCTATTCAAGCCTATTGTAAAGGCTCCGATGATACCTAAGATAATGAATGCCAAAGGAATCATTGGACCATACTTACGGAAGCCAAGAATATTAAACTTCGGATCAACTAAGAAATTCTTAGATACTGCTGTAGTATATGTAACCTTATTCAGTTTACCGCGCTTATCTAAAGCCTCAGCCACAATACGAGTTAGGAAGACTGCCGTAATGAATGAAGCGATCAAACCAATAATCAGCGTCGTAGCAAATCCGCGAATAGGACCTGTACCAAACACATAGAGGGCTATACCTGTAATGATAGTGGTTAAGTTGGAGTCGAAGATCGCAGAGAAGGCATTGTTATACCCATCAGCAAGTGACCGAGATATAGATTTACCGGCCCTAAGCTCTTCCTTAATACGTTCAAAGATAAGCACGTTAGCATCCACTGCCATACCCAGAGTCAATACCAATCCGGCAATACCCGATAAGGTAAGCACTGAATGGAATGAAGCCAGTACACCAAGTGTAAAGAAGCTGTTAACGATAAGTGCACCATCAGCCAAGAGACCAGGGATCCATCCATACATCATGATCATGTAGATCATCAAAAGGATCAGTGCAATAAAGAATGATATGATGCCGGCGCGGATTGATTCCTGTCCTAAAGTAGGTCCGACTACGCTTTCTTGTTCAATAATTACAGAAGCCTCCATCTTACCGGAGTTCAGCACATTGGCCAAGTCAACAGTTTGATCTACCGTAAAGTGACCGGAGATTTCGCTGTTTCCTCCGGTGATTTCACCATTTACGTTAGGAGCAGAGTAAACCACATTATCCAAGATAATGGCCAAAGGACGACCAATGTTTTCTTTGGTGAGTCGAGCCCAGCGACGAGCACCTTCATCATTCATAGACATGGTAACCACAGGACCTCTATTAGCGAACTGTCCTTGTTGAATATCACTCTTGGCACTCGTTACCACTTCTCCACCCAAATCAGGCTTACTATTACGTATACCTCTGATAGCATACAATTCGTAATAGTTTGTTTCTTTTTTGGTTTGAGGGTCTACTATCGGATTATTGCTCCAAAGAAGCATTAAGTCTTCACGTATAAAGCCACGCTCATGAGCTATTTCGAGCAAGCTATCGATACGGTTCATATCGGAAGCACGCGCAACGCCCACTACTGCGCCTCTATTGGTCGGCTGCAAGAGGCTGAAGAGAACGTTATCCTTTGCAGCTTTGTCAGTTGCCGGAGTCGTTTGCTTCGGTTGTTCGGTTGCTGCGGTATCAGGAGCCTCTGTAGTCGTATCTACTTGTTCCGTTTTAGGTTCGGTTACTTCCGTCGCTTCAGGTTGAGCTGCCGCTTCTGCTGCCGGCTCCGTTACTTTTTCGCCTGAAGCCAGTGCAGATAATCGTTCGTTGGCGGCAATCAGATCTTGCTCTACCTCATTATAGAGATAAACTCTGCGAAATTGCAGATTAGCACTTCTTTGAAGAAGGTTGCGCACACGCTCCGGCTCTGTTACACCCGGAAGCTCTACCATAATACGGCCTTCGCCTTCAATTCGCTGAATATTGGGAGCAACAACTCCGAAGCGGTCGATACGAGTACGAAGTACATTCACCGATGCTTCAGAGGCACTTACAAACTTTTCTTTAAGTACCTTAATAACCTCTTCATCAGCACTACGCGCTGAGATTTGCTCACGAAGGTCACCTCCTACGAAAAGTGCAGCCAACTGCCCATTGGGATTCAGCTTATGATACTCATCGACAAACTTATCAATGTAATCCCCACTCTTGGTAGAGGATTCAGCATTATCCAAAGCCTTAAGGAAGAGAGGATCATCATTGCGACCGGACAAATTCAACAAAAGGTCCTTTGCATTGATTCTCAACACGACATTCATTCCCCCCTTCAGGTCAAGTCCCAAGCCTACTTGCTGCGTTCTTGCCTTTTTCAAGGTCTGTCCGAACCAGACCTTCTCATTAGCCATAGAATCCAAATAGGCCTTACCGTCCAAGCCTTGGGCAATCATTTCTTCGGCCTTACGATCATAGTGGTTTACTACCGGGGTAAACGATAGGTAATAAGCACATATAAGTGCTAATGCCACCGATATAAACAGCACAAATCCTTTGTTTTGCATCTTAAGTTTATTCGCTCAATATCATTTTATTACTCTTGCAAAGGTAGCAAAATTATAGAGAAACAAATACGCAAGACATGCGCAAGTGCAGTGGGCCTGTTATTTGCACACTACACGCACACTCTTACATTCCTTACCGTTGCTCTACGCTACTCTATTTACTTATTATCTCGCATGGAAAGTGCTTCATGTATCCGCTTTGCATGATATCGGAAGAAAGCGGCATCTTCAGGCTTCGCACTGCGCGCCAAAGCCGTATAACGCTTCTCTATTTCTTCCAAACGCATCATCCAGTAGGGAGCTATTACACTCTTATCTATAGCCCCATAGTTTCCTGTATAGCGGAATGTGCTTGTTTCCATCTCCTTTTGTTCTCGTTTGGTCAGACTACAGGGCAGAGCCGGCTCTGTTGCGATTCTGCTCCATTGCTCTTCCACGGCTGCGAATGCATTTCCCTTTTGCTCTTTTTCAAGACCTGAAGACAGAAGCATTCTATCGATAGCAAGCTTCTCAATCATCTTCTCACGCGGAGTCAGCTTCGAGCCCTTTTTAGAGCCTGTAAAGAGTCCGTCCACCACATCGCGCGTATAGGCATCCAATGTATAGGCATTTTGCTCTCCACTGTTTTCAAAGTCATGTACTCGTTTAATGTTGGGCGTACGGAAAAGTGAATTTACCACATAGGAGGTTATTTGGTCTCCCCTACTTGCCACACCGTTTGATATACGTTGCATAAGGGGTTTTGGGCAGAGCCAATCTGCTACGGAGTGGGCTTGTGCACTCAACCATCTGACAGCCTTCTGCTGGTCAACCTTTGGTATATATTCGTATGAGAGCTGTCCATCACCCTGGCGAGCTTCCGTAAATTTTATCCCTCCTATATAGGCAGTAATGTGTCCCACGTGGCGAATGTATTGATACATAATTTGCTTATGGGTGTCGGACAGATCATCGTATGATTCGCCTTTTTTCAATAGCCACTTATCCAAATTACGTACAATGATCTTCAGGTTACTGATACTCATATCACTTGCTGTGAAGTGATCATTAGAAAGGTCCTCTGTTTGATCTGTCGGATCAACTGTAAAGGGGAACTGCTGTGCACCGAAATGGCACTTTTCATCCTGGTAAAGTTCCTCTATCTTGGCATCTAAGAGCTTTTTTTCCTTACGTAGGGATAGGTTTCCGGGATATATTCTATAGCCCCAATCAATAGCTGCTATATCATACACACCAATAATGGGGGGCACCAAGCGCACGCCACGCTCCAAATCGCCCGGCTGTGCCACGTAATTATTACGTGCATAGTCCATTATACTCGGAGTAGTACCATACTTCTGCGTAAACTCAGGATCACGCAGCTGATCAATGGTAAATGCGTAGCTTGCACCCATATTGTGCATAAGCCCCAACGTGTGTCCTATTTCGTGTGCAGCCACATAACGTAAGCTTTCCTTCATCACCTCATCAGGAAATACATTGGTATGCGTTCGCTTATCCACAGCACCGGTCTGCACGAAACGCCAGTCGTGAACCAAACTTAGTACATTGTGATACCAAATAACCTGCGCAGAAATAATTTCTCCGCTACGAGGGTCTACATAACTTGGTCCCATGGCATTCTCAATGGAAGTAGTCACATAGCGAATGACATTGTATCGTACATCGTTAGGATCAAAATTAGGATCATCTGTAGGATAATCACGAGCTTGAATAGCATTCTTAAAACCGGCCTGCTCAAAGGCTATATTCCAATCCTCCACAGCTTGTTTAATCGTTGGACGCCACTTCTCCGGGAATGCACTATCCACATAGAAGACAATAGGCTGTACCGGCTCTGTCAGCTCTCCACGAAAATAGGCCTCCGGATCTTTAGGCTCCAGTCGCCAGCGGTGAATAATATTGTAATACTCCACCTTGTCGCGCATAGTAGAATAGAGTTTCTTTCCGGAGAAGAAATATCCAATTCTATTGTCCTGCAAGCGTGCCTTCATGGGTTCTTTAGGCAATAGCAGTATAGAGCGCTGCATTTTAAGCGTATAAGTATTGCCATGGGGAGGTGTGACATAATTCAATACACTCGTTATCTCAGCATTAAGCGGATAGGCTTTGGCATCTACAATTACCGAAGCACTTTTATTGAGAGATCCCTTTATATTGTTATTTCTTACTCCTTCCGGCACAGTTATTAGCGGAGAAATAGACTTTTCATCCGTTGTGAAGAAATCGGTTACATCAATTAGGTAATTACCTTTCATCCGATCTATAATAGGGAAGGCCTTTATAATCGATGGCAAGGCATTGTCGTGGAAGGCACCGGTTATGGACTCCCCATTAGGTACCACAGCAGAAGTTTGCGGACACTCCATATACACATTTAGTGTATCCTTACGAAAGCGAATCAAAATATCGCTATTCACCTGTGAGGCAACCCATTCTTTCGTATTGCTTGTAGCCGCCACACGACTAATCAACAGAAGGTCTCTACCAAGTATGCTGTCGGGGATGGCGAAATAAAGTTTTTGCTTACCCGTCAAATGTACATCCATGAACCCACTCTGCTTCGCGGTTCCTTTGACGGTTTGCTCATACTTTGTAAGTGGTTTTGCCGTTTTTTTTGCGTTCTTTCGAGCGGCACAGCTCGGAAGAAATAGGCCAACAGCTACAATCAGTAACAATAAATTCAACCTTCTCATAAATATCTTTTTTACGTTGTTTAGTGTCTCTATCTTCCACAAAGATAGGAATATAGCGGCAAATAGCACACAACATCTCATACACAAGCGTCTCACTCAGGGAGCTAATACCTCTGAGTGCTCTTTATGATGGCCCCTCACATAAAGGGAGTATATTCCATAAACGAAAAAGGAGGGGAACACGCAAGATCCCCTCCCTTTATCGGATTTTCTATAGTTAACCTAATTGATCACCGGATCAATATTTAGGACACTCTTCGTAACGCTTTTCAATTTCGCTCCAAAGAATGATGCTCCAGAAATCCTTTACGTGATCAGCACGTCTATTCTGATAGCTCAAATAATAAGCATGCTCCCACACATCGCAGCACATCAGGGGATTCAAACCGGCACGATAGGGACTACCTGCATTGGGGCAAGACTCTATACTAAGCTCGCCTTTTTCGTCTGCTGCAAGCCAAGCCCAACCACTTCCAAAGAGTCCGGTGCAAGCATTGTTGAATGCTTCTTGGAACTTTTCAAAACTACCCCATTTTTTATCTATAGCGGCAGCTAACTTACCTGAAGGCTTACCTCCACCATTCTTACCACAAAACTGCAAGAAATAGAGGTTATGGTTCAGTACCTGACCGGCTTGGTTGTACATCTTTCCTTCTGCCTTTTTCACGATTTCACCAAGCGTCATATTTTCAAACTCGGTTCCGGCAATCAACTTATTCAAGGTATCTACATACCCCTTGAGGTGCTTTCCGTGGTGATAGGCTATTGTTTCTGCACTAATTACAGGTGCCAGGGCATCTGCTCCATAGGGTAACTCAATCAACTTGTGTGTCATATTCTCTCTTAAATATTTAATGTTTTACTTCTTATATTTGTTTCCTTTTCTTTTGTAACAAAGATAACGATTATCCTTAGATATAATCAATAGACAGCCTCTATAAGGCAAATCATTCTTTCTATACATCAATTATTTAGCAGCTATTCTCCCACCCCAAAAGCCTATTCTTCGTGTGGGGAAAAATGTTCTGATCTTTTTATTGAAACATCTGTATCTTTTGATCAAAAGGTATTGATGTTTGGTTTGAAAAGTATAGATCTTTTATCGCCCCAAAGGTAACATTGCCTTTTCAAAGAGATTTCCTTCTGCAAATGAGGCTTTTGTGAAGCAGCGCATCTTAACCTTTAAAGCATACCCCTGTAACAAAGCGGCAACCTCATTTTTCTCTTTCTTTACTAACTTTGTGAGAAGAGAAAGGAACAATATATACATCCGAGACCGTAATGATCGCAAGAAAAAATAGCAATACACCTACTTGGTATCATGTTACCACGTATAGCGATTTACCTGAGGAGCTCCGTAAGTTGGAGCACATAGCCTACAATTTACGCTTTGAATGGCAACCGAATGTTAGCAGCCTCTTTGAGCGCATTGATGCTGACTTATGGGATGATGTGGCACACAATCCCGTTCTCTTTCTAAGAAAGCTTTCTCGCGAACGCATTGATGCCGTAATGGAGGATAAAATACTGATTGATCGTATTGAGCAGGCACATGAGTCTCTTATGGACTACTTGAATGAGCCTGTCGATACCTCTCGTCCCTCCGTAGCTTACTTCAGTATGGAATACGGACTCTCCAACATACTACACATCTACTCAGGCGGATTAGGGGTATTAGCAGGCGATTACCTAAAAGAGGCTTCCGATAGCAATGTACCGATGGTAGCCGTAGGGTTACTTTACAGGCAGGGATATTTTTCTCAAACAATAGATGAGAATGGCCGACAGATAGCCTCTAACCAAAAAGAGAATTTCTACAACTTACCCCTTGTTAAGGTGTCGGCTGAAGGCGGTGAGCCGCTTGTTATTCCTGTGCTTATGGGACAAAACACCGTATATGCACACGTATGGAAAGTAGCTGTAGGGAGAATCTCTCTCTATCTGCTGGATACGGACATAGACCTCAACGGGGAATGGGACCGAAGTATTACAGCGCAACTTTATGGGGGAGACTGGGAAAATCGCCTACGCCAGGAGATACTGCTTGGCATTGGAGGGATCAAGCTACTGCGTGCCCTCCACATAGAGAGCGATGTGTACCACATGAACGAGGGACACGCAGCCTTCATCAACATAGAGCGATTGGCGCACATGGTAGAGGGAGGGCTTTCCTTTGATCAAGCCCTTGAGATTGTCAGGTCCTCATCCTTGTATACGGTGCATACACCGGTACCTGCAGGACACGACTACTTCGATGAAGAACTCCTCAGTCGCTATATGTCCGACTATGCACGACGCATGGGGATTGAGTGGACTGATTTTTTAGATTTAGGCAAAGAGACTTCGGGCGAAGCAGGTAAGTTCTCTATGAGCCACTTAGCACTCAACACTTGCATAGGGGCAAATGGAGTAAGCCGCCTGCACGGCGAGGTAAGTAGGGAAATGTTTGCTCCTATGTGGAAAGGCTTTTTCCCTGAAGAGCTACATGTGGGGCACGTTACGAATGGGGTACACCTTCCCTCCTGGGCTACGGAGGAGTGGTATCAATTCTTTGAAGAGCATTTGGGCAAAGACTTCTTGAAGCACCAAAGCGAAGAGACCTGCTGGGGAAAGCTTGAGACTGTGCCCAATGATGAAATATGGACTCTTCGCATGCAACTAAAGCAACGCCTGTACGACTACATAGAGAATAACCCGACTGCCACACAACTATTTAATGGGACCGATCCCTCCTTTGCGATGAAGGCTCTGGACCAGTTCAGTCCTAATGCTATGTACATCGGCTTTGCACGTCGTTTCGCTACATACAAACGAGCTCACTTACTCTTTACAGATTTAGAGCGATTGGCCTCAATTATGAACAATCCGCTCAGGCCGGTACACTTCATTTTTGCAGGTAAAGCCCACCCTGCTGATGGAGCCGGACAGGGACTGATACAGCACATAGTGGAAATCAGTAAAAGACCCGAATTTCTGGGGAAAATCATCTTCCTTCAAGATTATGACCTTACACTTGCCAAAATACTTATACCCGGAGTGGATGTGTGGCTCAATACACCGGTTCGTCCTATGGAAGCCAGTGGCACGAGTGGTATGAAGGCACAAATGAATGGGTGTCTGAATGCCTCTATATTAGATGGTTGGTGGGCTGAAGGATACCGAAAGGGCGGAGGTTGGGCTATTAACGAGCATCCCTACTTCAGCTCTCTCGAATATGGTCCGGAAGTGCGTGATAAATTGGATGCTGCAGTACTCTATGAGCTTCTTGAAAAGGAGATCGTACCGATGTACTACATGCGCAACGAGAAAGGGTGTCCTACAGAATGGGTAAACAGCATTAAGTACTCCATGAGGACGATCAGCCCCCACTTTACCATGAGACGAATGATCGATGAATACTACGCTAAGTATTACGAACCACTCGCCCACCGCACAAAGGAATTAGTCAAAGACAATTTGGCACTGACTAATACATTGGTACAGTGGAAGCACCATGTAAGCGATACCTGGTCCACAATTGAGTGCTTAAATCTAGATATAGCAGGACTCGGACAAGGCAACGATGGACGACCTACCGGCAAAAACATATTTTCCAAAGTAGTACTGAATTGCGGTGCATTCAATGCAGATCTGATTACCGAGTTAGTCGTTTCTGAGATTTCCCCTCTTACCGGAAAGCTCAGCCTCGTAAAGGTGTACCCCTTCAGGGAAGTTGCTCGTGAAGGCAACATTCGCACCTACGAACTTGAATTGACGCCACGCAATCCGGGTCGCTTCTCCATAGCTATTCGCATATCGCCTTGGCATCCCGCACTCCCTAATAGACAAGACTTTGCCTATGTGCATTGGCTCTCCATTGATAAGAAATAGGAGAATCAATGCGCTATAACGAACAATTATGGCAGAGAGAAACATACAGCAGTCGGTTGCTTTTTGTAACTTTGCCGTGATTTATTAAGCAAACTATGCAATCTATACGCAATATAGCGATCATCGCACACGTCGACCATGGTAAGACAACACTCGTAGATAAGCTCCTATTGGCAGGGAATCTTTTCCGCGAAGATAAGGTTGAAGAGGTAACTACATTCCTTGATAACAATGCCCTCGAGCGTGAGCGCGGTATCACCATCGTATCTAAAAATGTCAGCATCCTATACAAAGGGATAAAAATAAATATTATCGATACCCCGGGACACGCCGACTTCGGTGGAGAGGTGGAGCGTGTGCTCAATATGGCAGATGGCTGTCTACTTTTGGTGGATGCCTTTGAGGGTCCTATGCCCCAGACACGATTTGTGCTACAGAAGGCACTTATGCTCGGCTTGAAACCTATCGTTGTGGTCAATAAGGTAGACAAGCAGAATGCACGCCCATTGGAAGTGCAGGATATGGTTTTTGATCTTATGGCCGGGCTGAATGCAACTGACGACCAGCTTGATTTTGTAACTCTTTTTGGTAGTGCCAAAGAGGGTTGGATGAGTAATGATCCTGCCATTCGCACCGATAGTATTCAACCACTCTTAGAGGCTATTATTGATCAAATACCTGCTCCGGAAGTGCTGGAAGGACCGGCTCAAATGCTTATCACCTCGTTAGACTACTCCTCCTATGTAGGCCGTATAGCAGTCGGCCGAGTACACAGAGGCACCCTGCACGAAGGTGACAACATCGTCATTCTCAAAAGAGACGGTACCGTTGCAACCCAAGAGCGTATTAAGGAGTTGGATAGCTTCGAAGGTCTCGGCAGAACGCGTAAAGAATCTGTTTCCTCCGGAGACATTTGTGCACTTATTGGTCTCTCCGGCTTTGAGATAGGCGATACCATAGCAGATGCAGCTCATCCCGAAGCACTCACTACCATCAAAGTAGATGAGCCTACGATGAGTATGTTCTTTACCATCAACAATTCTCCATTTTTTGGACAAGATGGGAAATACGTTACAAGTCGACATATTCATGAGCGATTAATGCTCGAGTTGGACAAAAACTTGGCCCTTCGCGTAGAGAAAGATCCTACATCTGACGGGTGGACCGTATTTGGACGTGGTGTATTGCACTTGGGTGTATTGATTGAGACGATGCGTCGGGAGGGATATGAGCTACAAATAGGTCAACCCGAAGTGATCGTAAAGGAGATTGACGGGGTTAAGTGCGAACCTATTGAAGAGCTCACGATCAACCTACCTAATGAGACTGCTAGCAAGATAATCGACATGGTAACGCGCCGACGCGGAGAGATGGTATCCATGGAGTCAAAAGAGGACCGCACATTCCTGGTATTCTCTATCCCATCAAGAGGTATTATTGGGCTGAACAATGCCATCTTAACTGCATCACAGGGAGAAGCAGTCATGGCGCACCGATTTGTAGAATATGCGCCTTGGCGCGGTGATATAGAGCGTCGTACCAATGGTAGCATCATTGCCTCCGAATCCGGCCGTGTCTTTGCTTATGCGCTCAACAATTTACGCTCCAGAGGTCGCTTCTTTGTAGCCCCGGGTGAAGAGGTATATGCAGGGCAGGTAGTAGGTGAGCACAGCAAGGATAACGATATAGTAGTCAATGTGTGCAAAAGCAAGAAGTTGACCAATATGCGTGCTGCCGGTAGCGATGAAAAGATCGTACTTCCCCCTCCTGTTGTATTCAGTTTGGAGGATGCGCTTGAATACATCAAGCAGGATGAATATGTAGAGGTCACTCCACATAGTATGCGAATGCGTAAAATCATCTTAGATGAATTGGAACGCAAACGCACGCTTAGAAATGCCTAATAAGAGACATATCCAAGCCCCATTCCGAGGTTTTAGTTACCTTTGTGAAAGAAACAGTAAGAAACAGAGAAAAATAAAACTATAGTAATTAATTTAGAAAACAGACAATTACGATGAAAAAAGCTCTTTTATTCATTATCACTGCCGCAACACTGAGTTTCTGCGGTATTCGTCAAGCAAACGCCCAGGAAATATTCCACAAGGGCAATCAGACAGCAAGCCTATTGGTTGGTTTAGGTGTGTACAACGATGGTATACCCCCTATCCTGCTTTCCTATGAATACTGTGTTGCCGACAATCTGATTAACGGGAACAACGGTAGCATCGGTGTAGGTGCTGAAGGTGGATACTTCGCTATCAAGTACGGCAATAAAAATGCCAAAACATGGGTTCACAGCGGACTTGTAGGTGGTCGTGCTTCATTCCACTATCAATTTGTAGATAAGTTGGATACTTATGCAGGGCTCTTCCTTGGTGCTATTTTAACCGGTGGTACTACAACTTCTATCGATTGGGGAGATCAAAAAATCAAGACGGATAAAAGTTCTGACGTGAGTGCCGAGTTTGGTTGGGGCTTACACGTTGGTGCTCGTTACTATTTCACTCCTAACTTTGCTGTCAATGCAGAGCTTGGTTACGGCTTCTCCATCGCTAACCTTGGTGTTACATTCCGCTTCTAAGCGATAAAAAAGACTGAATAAGTAAAACTAACCTCGCCATATAAGACCCTGAGAATATGTTGGTCTATATGGTGAGGTTTTTTATTTACTATATTTGTAGTGTTGTGGGAAATTAATTCTCATAACGGCAGAAAGCAAGAGTAAACGCAAGAGTATAGGTATGTATAATTTATTTCTACTACAAGCAGCAGGGGCTGCCAAACCCGCAGGAGCGATGAGTGGTTCGTGGAGTATGATCATTATGATGCTCGTCATTATTGTGATCTTCTATTTCTTCATGATAAGACCCCAAAACAAGAAACAGAAAGAACTACAAAAGAAACGCAATGCCATGACAAACGGCGACAAGGTGGTCACAGCCGGTGGTATCCATGGCACTATCCGCGAAGTAGGTGATACTTACTTCTCTGTTGAGGTAGCTAAAGACGTAAGAATTAAGATCGAGAAAACAAGTGTGTATACCGCTGAAGACGGAGCTAATACGGCTAAATAAGTAACCGCTACACATTTGTAAATAAATGAGAAGCGTATTATGTCCTATCCATCAAGCCATATAAGCAACCATCACCCTTCCTCATCAAATAAGGGTGCCAAAAAGGGAAAGAGGCGACCCGCTTCTCGCAATATTATCCTATTCATCTTCTGTTTGCTGATATCTGCCCTCATGTGGTTGGTAATCAGCTTACAGAAGAATTACCAGACCGTTATTACCATACCCTTTGATTATTCCCAGTGGGATGAACGCTATGTAACGGAAGCCGACCTACCGCGAGAGATCAGCGTGGAGATTGAGGACAAGGGATTGGTACTACTCTCAAGGCAACTTTTTAGCCATCCTCGTCCCATACAGCTCACTCTGAGCAAAAAACAGATCAAACGCGGCACTTTTACCGTAACCACAACCGAGCTGAAGCGACTCGTACAAGAGCAGCTCTCCTCATCTACACGAATACGCGACATCTCGCCCCAGTCCATTAACTTGGCACTCAACAAACGGCATGAAAAAGAGGTTCTCATCAGTCCTCGTATTACGGTACAACCGGCCAACGGATTCCGTTTAGTATCTATCAGTACTGAACCGGCCTCAATATCTATTTTTGGGAGCAAGAAAACTGTTGATGCCGTAAAGGCCGTTTACACCGACACGCTTACTCTCAACAATCTCAGTAAGAATAAGAAGTTGCATATCAATTTAATGCCTATTGATGGGATTACGCTTAGTGAGAATGAGGTGGCTGTTGAGGTGCATATAGAGGAGCTTACCGAGCAAACTTTTGAATTACCCATAACATTGCTCAACGTACCGGAAAATGTTCACCTAAGGGCACTTCCCGGAAGGGCACAACTCACCATCACACTACCGCTCTCATCCTTTGGAAAGATAAGTGAAGAGGAGTTTGAGCTCGCTGTTGACTGGAATGACATAAATCCGAGCGATAGCTCGTCTCTACTTCCTATACAAGTAATTAAAAAGGCGGAAGAGGTAGACCGATATCACCTTACCCCCGAAAAAATTCAATACATCATAGAAGAGAAAAAAGAGAGCAAATAGTATGGGAGAGGTGCCTTTTACCCTGGGTATTACAGGGGGTATTGGAAGTGGCAAGAGCCTTATTTCCCACTTATTAAGGCTACTCTACGGGATACCTGTCTATGATTGTGACGCTGCGGCCAAAGAGCTTTACGACACGGATGCTGAGTTACGAGCAGATCTAATAGGGCTATTAGGGAAGGCGCTCTACGCCACTCCCCGGGGTACGCTAAACCGCCCTCTATTGGCAGACATTATTTTTAATAATAAAGAAAAATTGACCGCGGTAGAGTCACTCGTTCATCCAAGAGTACTAAAGGACTTTATCAAATGGCGTACAGATAGTGCCGCTCAGGTCGTGGCTGTGGAGAGTGCTATCCTACTTAAAAGCGTTGTGGCCGATAGCTGCGATGCCGTGCTTTTCGTTGAAGCCGACAAAGCAGAACGACTGCTTCTCACTAAGCAACGCGATCATGCCACAGATCAGCAAGTTGCAAGTCGTATGGCCCAACAGCAGAACCAGCTACACTACACGAGTACGAATGTACCGGTTATACCAATTTTTAATGGTATGAATAAACCGATTCTTCCTCAGTTGGAGCTGCTTATACCCTATCTCACCGGAAAGGGCTTACTGAAGTAGCTGCATATTGAAAAGAACGGACATTACTCCTCACCCCCTATTCATCTACCGGTAGTCTCTTCCACCGGCAATTTTTTTCTTTTAAAATAGGCCGGATAAACGTAAATCTTCAAGAGGCCTCAAGCCTCTTAAATATGCCATACAGAGCGAAATTATTAGGGGCAAAGGCACCCTTAATTGTCCGTTTATGTATTGAAAAGCGTATATTTGCAATAATATATATTTATCGGACTGTAAGGAATGGACAAATATCTTAGACTAACCCTAAGTGATCAAGAAATAGCTCGTAGAGAGAGCCTTGAAGAGCTTAAAGCTGCGGGGATAAACCCCTATCCTGCAGAGGCATATCCCGTGGATGCCTATGCAAAGGAGATTATTACTACCTTCAAAGAGGAAGCTCCTCGTCGCACGGTTCATATCGCCGGACGTATTATGTCACGACGTATAATGGGAAAAGCCTCATTTATGGAGTTGGCAGACAGCACCGGTAAAATTCAAATATACCTAACACGCGATGATCTCTGCCCGGGAGAGGATAAGTCCTTATACAATACTATTTTTAAGAAATGCTTGGATATTGGTGACTTCGTAGGTATTGAAGGTTTTGTCTTCCGCACCCAAACCGGAGAAATATCTGTTCATGCACAGCAGATGACTATTTTAGCTAAAGCCCTTAGGCCACTACCCATAGTCAAAAGCAACAAAGAGGGACAAGAGTTTGACGCCTTCAATGATCCGGAGCAACGCTACCGTAGGCGCTATGTAGACTTGATTGTGAATGATCAAGTAAAGGATATTTTCATTAAGCGTAGCCGCATTATCAGTACGATGCGTCATATCTTTGACGAGGCCGGCTATATGGAGGTCGAGACACCTATTTTGCAACCCATTCCCGGGGGAGCTTCTGCCCGTCCTTTTGTAACGCACCACAATGCCCTTGATATACCCCTCTATTTACGTATTGCCGATGAGCTATACCTAAAGAGGCTTATTGTAGGAGGCTTTGAAGGGGTTTATGAGTTTGGGAAGAACTTCCGTAACGAAGGGATGGACCGCACGCACAATCCCGAGTTTACTTGCGTTGAGTTGTACGTAGCTTACAAGGACTACATTTGGATGATGGAGTTTGTTGAAAATCTCCTCTCTGAAGTATGTAACAAGGTAATGGGCACTACTGAGCTAACCATAGGAGGCAACTCGATTAGCTTTGCACCACCCTATCGTCGTGTTACCATGACAGATGCCATCAAAGAATATACAGGCATTGATATCACCGGCATGGACGAGGCGGCACTACGTAGAGCTTGCCGTGATTTGGGCATTGAGGAGGATGAAACAATGGGCAAGGGTAAGCTAATCGATGCTATTTTTGGAGAGAAGTGCGAAAAGAACTTTATCCAGCCTACCTTCATAACCGACTATCCGGTAGAAATGTCGCCTCTTACTAAGGCACACCGCAGTAAGCCGGGGCTAACGGAGCGCTTTGAGTTAATGGTGAATGGTAAAGAGGTGGCAAATGCCTATAGTGAACTTAATGACCCGATTGATCAACGCAATCGATTTGAAGAGCAACTGCGATTGAGCGAGAAAGGGGACGACGAAGCTATGTTCATCGATCAAGACTTCCTTCGAGCTCTTGAGTATGGTATGCCTACAACCTCAGGAGTAGGTATAGGTATCGACCGCTTGGTAATGATGCTAACCGGTCAGGAAAGCATTCAGGAAGTGATACTCTTCCCGCAAATGAAGCCGGAACCGCACATCACTATAGACAAACCCGAGCGCTATACAGCTTGTGGAATACCGGCTGAATTAGTACCGCTTCTTCAGAAGGCCGGATATAATACTGTAGCTGCTATCGATTGGGATAATCCTCAAAAGGTTTTGCAGCGAATTGTAGAGATAAACAAGAAATACAAGCTTGAACTGGCCATGCCGTCAATAGACGAGGTGAGTAAATGGCATTATCTAACTGAATAGATAACTAGTTTTCTATTATAATATTTACAAGGTTTGGTAGCAATGCAGGATATAGGAACGATAGGAATACTAGGAGGAGGGAGCTGGGCAACCGCATTGGCAAAAATCGTCCTCACTAACCGGCAGGAGATCAACTGGTATATGAGGAGGAGCGAGCAGGTGGAGGAGTTTAAGAGGATGGGGCACAACCCTAACTATTTGCCATCTGCCGAGTTTGACACGAATTGTATCCATTTCTTCACAGATCCGGAAGTGAACAACTTTTTCCGTAGCTGCGACACAATCATATTAGTAACTCCCTCACCCTATTTCAAGGGTGTGATGAAGCGTGTGCGCAAGTCATCTATTCGCGGAAAGTTTATTGTAAATGCTATCAAAGGACTTGTGCCGGACGAACATATACTTATCTCTGAGTATCTGGAGAGAGAGTTCGATGTGCCTAAGGACTTAATCTCTGTCGTTGGTGGCCCTTGCCACGCTGAAGAGGTAGCACGCGGCAGACGTTCGTACCTTACGGTAGCAGCTACCGACTTGATGATGGCAGAGGCTTTTGCGCAGGTTATGCGCAACGACTTTGTTTCTTGTGTGACGACAAAAGATGTAATTGGCGTTCAGTATTCGTCTGTACTGAAAAACATCTATGCTATTGCTTCGGGTATAGCTATGGGGCTGATGTTTGGCGACAACTTCCAGTCCGTACTGATGTCTAATGCCATTGCTGAGATGAATAACTTTCTCAATGCCACACACCTTGAATACAGAGATATTACCGACTCTGTATATTTAGGCGACTTGCTCGTAACAGCTTACTCACAGCATAGTAGAAATCGCACCTTCGGCAATATGATTGGGCGCGGTTACTCAGTACGCTCTGCACAAATGGAGATGGAGATGGTTGCTGAGGGATACTATGCCACTAAAAGCATGCACGAGATAAATCGCAAGTATCGCCTCAACATGCCTATCATGGAAACCATCTATAGCATCCTATACGATAGGGATGATCCACGAGAGGCCATGTTGGAGCTATCTAAAACGTTTAAATAGAGATAACCAAAACCAAACGTATAGATGCAACCATCACTTATCACCTTTTCCACTCATTCAAAAGAGAGTCATTCATTACACAATGAGGCTCTCAATGCGCTCCAAACCCTTCTTGACGGCTCAGGAAAAGGGAATGACTTCTTAGGCTGGAGAGACTTACCGATAACTACCGAAGACCTTTTGCTTGAGGACATTATTCGCACAGCCGAAGCCCTAAAAAAGCAATGTAACCGCATTGTATGCGTAGGCATTGGAGGCAGCTACTTGGGTGCTCGTGCAGCTATTGAGGCTCTATCCAATCCTTTTGACCAAAAGGTAGAAATCATATTCGCAGGTAATCATATGGAGCAGGAGTACCTACTCCATCTAATGCAATACCTGAAGGGAAGTAACTGGGGTATTATCCATACCTCAAAGAGTGGCACAACTACCGAGCCGGCTATTGCCTTTCGCTTACTGCGCAAACAGTTAGAAGAAGAAATAGGCAAAGAGGCTGCCGTTGAACGTATCGTAGTAATTACCGATAAACAGAAAGGGGCATTACATACATTAGCTAAGAAAGAGGGATGGAAGCAGTTCGTTATCCCCGATGATGTAGGAGGCAGATTTTCCGTACTAACGCCCGTAGGGTTACTTCCTATGGCTCTTGCAGGCATCGACATACGGCACATGATGCAAGGAGCACGTATAGAAAGAGAAGCACTCCTGAACGATCATAGCGAAACAAATCCGGCACTTTGCTATGCCACTGCAAGGAACTACCTTTATAGAGGAGGGAAAAAATGTGAAATATTAGCCTCTTTCACGCCTCGACTACATTATTTCTCTGAGTGGTGGAAACAGCTCTTTGCAGAGAGCGAGGGTAAAGAGCACAAGGCTCTCTTTACTGCATCTGTCGACTTCACAACAGACTTGCACTCTTTGGGACAATGGATACAAGACGGGGAGAGAATTATTTTCGAAACGTTTCTTCACGTTAGCGAATCAAGGGAGTCACTGCCCATACCTTCAGATACGGATAATTTAGACGGACTTAATTACCTTGTGGGAAAGAGTCTGCACCAAGTTAATCTAATAGCTGAAGAGGCTACCATGAAAGCACATCAGATGGGTGGAGTACCCTGTATAAAGCTATCCATCGAACAGTTAGATGCTTATCACCTGGGAGCCCTCTTCTTCTTCTTTGAAGTGTCTGTAGCCATCAGTGGATATATGCTTGGCATTAATCCCTTCAACCAACCGGGAGTAGAGGCCTATAAGCAAGAAATGTTTCGACTACTAAAAAAAGAGATTCATTGAACAGACAAAAGCACCATTTCATTAAGATAGTAAGGAGGCTATTTTAAGTTAGACTACAAGAAACAATTTTATGGAAGACCCTACAATAAACAAATATAATAGTAAGCAGGAGCGTCTTATCCTTCCTGCCTACGGACGTAATATTCAATCTATGGTGGAGCACTGCAAGACGATCAAAGATAAGTCAGAGCGTCAGTGGTGTGCCGAAACCATCATCCAAGTCATGGGCAATATCTATCCCGATTATCGAGATAAAGAGAAGAACTCTCCCATCCTATGGAATCATCTCGCTATAATGGCAAATTTTGAGCTGGATATTGACTACCCTGTGGAGATTTATAAAACGCAAGGGATGCGCTCCAAACCCGATATCGTGGAGTATCCCGATCAAGATATGATTTACCGTCACTACGGAAGAATCATTCAACAACTTATTGGCGTAGTCAAAGATATGCCGGACAGCAGCGAAAAAGAGGAATTGGTACTCCATATTGCTAACCGGATGAAAAGCAATTACATTACTTGGAACAAAAGCTATGTAAGTGACCGACAGATATTTAAAGATCTATTTGAGCTTTCTGAAGGAAAGATAAAGCTTGATCCGGATCAATATAAGTTGGATAACGGAAATAGCGACAATAATACCAAGAAGGGTAAAAAGAAATAATAAATTTTATTCTCATGGCATCTTTTATTATTGAAGGCGGGCACTCGCTAAACGGCACGATACGCCCACAAGGCGCCAAAAACGAAGCCTTACAGATCATCTCTGCTACCTTACTCACACGTGAAGCTGTTACGGTACACAATGTGCCTGACATATTGGACGTTAAGAACTTGATCAAGTTGGTCGGTCACTTAGGCGTCAAGGTAACTCAATTGGATCAGGAGAGCTATTGCTTTCAAGCAGAAGAGCTTAATGAGGACTTTATCCGTAGCGATGCCTTCTTAAAAGAGAGCCGTGCACTGAGAGGTTCCGTTCTACTTGTCGGCCCTTTGGTCGGACGCCTCGGCTTCGCAGTTTTCCCCAAACCGGGAGGAGATAAAATAGGGAGACGACGCTTAGACACACACCTCATCGGACTCATGGCTTTAGGTGCACAATGTGAATACAACACAGACACTCAATGCTACGAGATTGATGGACGCAAAAGAAGCGGTGCCTATATGCAGTTGGATGAAGCCAGTGTAACCGGTACTGCCAACATTATTATGGCTGCCGTACTTACTCCGGGCAAGACCACTATCTATAATGCAGCCTGCGAACCATATATACAACAATTATGTCGCTTACTTGTAGATATGGGCGCTTGTATAGATGGTATTGGCTCAAACCTACTCCGCATCGAAGGAGTGGACGCTTTACACGGTGCCACACATACCATGCAGAGTGACATGATTGAAGTGGGAAGCTTTATAGGCATGGCGGCTATGACCTGCTCTGATCTCACTATTGCTCCACTTAATCTGCGTGAATTGGGTATTATTCCCTCTTCCTTTGCACGTCTCGGCATAGAAATGGAGCTAAAAGAGGACAGCATACGCATCCTTCCAAACGAGCACTATGAAATAGATACTTTTATGGATGGCTCTATTCTCACAGTGGCGGATGCCCCTTGGCCCGGGCTTACTCCCGACTTATTAAGCGTGCTGCTTGTAGTTGCCACGCAAGCCAAAGGAAGTGTACTCATTCATCAGAAGATGTTTGAGAGCCGTCTCTTCTTCGTTGATAAACTGATTGAGATGGGGGCACAGATTATCCTTTGTGACCCACACCGAGCTACTGTGATAGGATTGGACAAGCGAGTTCCTCTACGAGCGACCTCAGCCGTCTCTCCCGATATACGTGCAGGTATTGCCTTACTCATTGCTGCTATGAGCGCAGAGGGCACTAGCCGCATCGACAACATTGATCAAATTGACCGCGGCTACCAACATATTGAACACCGGTTGAATTCCTTAGGGGCTAAGATAAGCCGCTGCGAATAACTACTTCATCAATGGACAACCCTCATCAGCTAATTCCCATTGGACACATTGGGCGGCCTCATGGCATTAAAGGGGAATTAAACACCTACAGTACGGTAGAAAAGGAGTATCTCTTCGAGTTATCTCAAGGGGAGGCTCCTCTTTTCTTATTTCTTTCCATTGATGGCTTAGCGGTGCCTTTTCGAGTAGAGTATCTTCGCGACAAGGACAAAGAGAGCTTTATTGCTAAGTTTACACGTATCAATAGCAAGTCTGAAGCAGAGTCTCTCACCAATGCAACGATTAGTATAGAGGAATCACTCCTCAGTGAAGAGGCTTCTTTCTCTATGCTCTTCTTTATTGGCTTTACTGTTACAGATGAGCGAGAGCATATAGTAGGAGTTGTTACCGGGGTAGACGACACAACCTCCAATATACTCTTTACTATTCGCAACGAAGAGGGTAAGGAATACCTCATTCCTGTTGCAGATGAGCTAATTACCTATGTAGATGCTGCGTCAAAGAAAATAGGCATCACTATTCCGGAGGGGTTGATTGACCTATAAGAGAGGAAGATGAAAAAGTTAACTATTTTAGGTGCCACAGGTTCTATTGGCACACAGGCTTTGGATATAGTTAGAGAGAGTACAGAGGGGACATTCTCTTTAGTTGCACTTACAGCTTGCCATAATGTAGCGTCTTTGATCTCTCTATCGCTTGAGTTTCGCCCATTAGTAGCCGTTATTGCTGATGAATCCCTCTACTCGGTACTAAAGGATGGGTTAGCCGGCTCCGGCATTCGCACTGCGGCAGGTAGGGAGGCTCTTATTGAAGCGGCAGGAATGGAAGAGGCTGATATAGTTTTATCTACTTTGGTGGGCTCTGCCGGCATATTACCTACCCTAAAAGCAATAGAAAAAGGCAAAACCATTGCCTTAGCCAATAAGGAGGTGCTTGTAGCCGCAGGGGCGTCTGTCATGGAAGCTGCGCGTAAATACAATGCACGCATCGTACCGGTTGACTCGGAGCACTCTGCAATCTATCAGTGTCTGGTAGGAGAACCGACTCCTCCGGCTAAACTATTGCTTACGGCTTCCGGAGGGCCTTTTAGAGCTCACTCTGAGGAACAACTCCAATCGGTTACTCCGCAGCAGGCTCTGGTACATCCGCGGTGGAAGATGGGTCCAAAAGTAACGATTGACTCTTCCACTCTCGCCAATAAGGGATTTGAGGTAATTGAGGCGCATCATCTTTTTGCCATCCCCCCTTCTAAAATACAAGTGGTAATACATCCCGAAAGTATCGTACACTCGATGGTTGAGTTTCGAGATGGACAGGTAAAAGCCTTATTGTCACCTCCTGATATGCGCTACCCTATCAGCTATGCGCTATATGATGGTATTCGCCCTCCTCTCTCCTTGCCCACACTGGATTGGATCAATCTATCGCTACACTTTGAATCACCCGATCTAAACCGATTTCCTATGCTCCGTATGGCTTTGGAGGCTCTTCGGGTTGGGGGGAATACTCCGGCCATATTCAATGCAGCTGATGCGGTTGCTGTACACGCTTTTGCTAATGGGCAGATCCCCTTCCTCGGCATAGCTAATGTAACGGCAAGAGTAATGGAGCTTGTTCCGGGCGTTTCATCTACGGATATAGACACCATCTTAGCAACGGACCACAGTGTAACGGAAGTAGCTCAGTCTGTTATTAGGAACTTGTATCACGCGTAAATCGCTTGCGTCACAGCGCTCTATAGCAATTCGCCCTGTAGTGAAACTCCTTGTAGGAGTGCAAAAGTAGCGCTATGGAGAGACCACGGCTCACAATAGCCTTTCAATCAAAAGACACGAAACAGATAGCTTAAGGTAAGCTCAGCGACGAACTCTGCACTACGTGCATACATATCATCAAGCCTGGCAGAAAACAGATTATTGAAGCTGTAGTAGGCACGGGCATCTAACTCAATTCGATGCTTACCGAATGAATAGGAGAAGTAAGGTCCTGCAGCTACTCCCCATGCAAATCGTCCTTTGATAGGGAGTGCATGACGCTGTATATCCTCTTCAGGGAAGCTCTCTCCACTGCTCACCTGCTGCACTGCAAAGATTGCTCCTATAGAAGGACCGGCTTTAATCCCCATACGAAAACCACCGATTGGATAGTATAAAGCCATCATTAAGGGTATATTAATGCAGTGCAGATAACAACTGTAGGACAAAGGGGCTTCAGCTTCCGGATAGGTCTCGGTCCACCCACGTAAAGCGTACATAACGGAAAGCTCTGTCGCTGCATAAGGTCCATTCTCAAGCTGTGCCGTTATACCGGCTAACCCACCAACATGTACCCCTTGATTGATCGAGGGGCGTATATCTAAAAAGGAAACAGATGCTCCTACACGTCCCCCCACATGAATAGCCGGATGATAGAAGGAGGGTGTATCCATCTTCTGCGCCTGCATAGAGCAACAGAAAAAGAGGGCTACAACCAAGAGGTATATCTTTTTCATTGAGCACTCATTTTACGGCGCACTATTCCGCCATTAGCATCATACGTAACGAAAAAGACATTTACACTGCTATAGGCACTTTGGTCGCCAATGGCTTTGAAGTTAAAATCGTTCTGCAAACCATCGGTAGGCAACTGAGCCAAGGAACCGGGGAAGGCGGCTCCATAGGTAGCCATCGCACGAATAAAGAAGCGTGCTACATCGTAGCCAAGCACCGAATACTTTGGGAAGTGATGATCCAAATTCTTTCCAAACCAAGCTATATAACTCTTCCTGAAGCGTTCACTTTCTTTATCCAAGTCGTTATCGTAAAAGAAAGTAGTGTAGATCGTACCCTTATAACCCCCAAGACGCCTGAGTAAGTTTTTTTGATAAGATTGCCACTCAGGATATCCGAAAAGCCTGATTTTCTTAGACGTTGAGCCCTGTGCATCCAATAAATCAAGCATCTTACTGAGGGTCGCCTGCTTGCCGTCATTAGGTACCAATATAGCTCCGGCAGCAGACAGTCGGCTAATTCTATCCGGTGTTAGCTCCGAAAGTTTTATACTCTCGTACTTCATATTCGTCGCAGCCAATGCTTTCTGCAAAGCAGCAACTACAGGCGCATGATTTGCACCGGGTACAGTCACAAAGACCGGTTTATACTTACCTTTAATAAAGTGAGCAAAGTTTCTTCCCAGAGCAGGATACAACTCTTCTTGAGGGGTATTAAGCCGGAAATAATTTCTTGCATAGGCGCTTTTCTGAAGCGGTGCAGCAATAAAGGGTGATACATAGGTAATACCCTTTTTCCCTGTATAATCGGCAAGCATATTCACCTCTGCTTCACTCTGCCCGCCTATCAAAAGATCAGCTTTTTCTAAGGAAGCAGATTGAGACATTAAGCTGTGCAAGTCTGCGGTAGAGGGTGTCTGGTACACATACACATCCATTGAGATACCATTCTTTCTAAGCTCCTCTACTCCCATTAGGAATCCCTCATAAAAGCGCACATACCGATCGGGTCCACTTCCGTTTACAGGTAGTAAAAGCGCCACACGTACCGTATTCAAGCCATTAGCACCTATCACCACAACCTTATCGGAAACAGCTTCTATAGAGGTGCCATCCGGCATTGCTACGCGCAGTACCATACCGGGGCGCAACTGATCAGGATCTATATCTGGATTATACTGTCGCAGAATAGCAGGTGATATATTAAACTTACGCGCCACCGCATAGAAAGTATCCCCTGCTACTACTGTGTAGGTGCCTAAATGGGTCGGAGGTACATTCTCTATCGTATTGGGCAGCTTAGCATTTAGCTGTGGGATAAGGAGCGTTTGTCCCTCTCTAATCCCCATCTCGCTACCCGGGTTATGGCGATAGATATCCTGCTCTTTCAGGCCATTACGCTTTGCTATACTGTATACAGTCTCGCCTTTCTGCACGGTATATTCCTTTAGAATAGGCTTTTGAGCTATCACCGCTAACGTAAAGGAGGATAAAAGGGCTATTAGTAATAAACGAAATCCCTTTCGGTATGCCTGATTAGAGCAAAACATAATAGCAAATAAGACTTAATTAATACTGTTCTTTTTCGTTGGGAAAGTCTCTCTCTTTTACATCCTCTATATAATGCCCCAGAGACTCTTTTATCACTCCCCCTAATTGTGCATACTGACGTAGAAAGCGCGGATGGAATGATTCATTAAGACCCAACATATCGTGCAAAACCAACACTTGTCCATCGACTCCGCCACCGGCGCCAATGCCTATTACCGGTATAGTCAACTCTTTGGCGATTGATTCGGCTAAAGCAGCCGGTATCTTCTCGAGCACAAGGGCGAAACAGCCCAATTCCTCAAGCAAATGGGCATCGCTTCTTAGTTTAGCCGCTTCCTCTTCATCTCGAGCACGCACTGCGTAGGACCCAAACTTATTGATGGACTGAGGGGTTAACCCTAAGTGCCCCATAATAGGGATTCCGGCACATAGAATACGCTCTACAGACTCTTTTATTTCCGCTCCACCCTCTATTTTCACAGCATCGGCATGGGTGATTTTCATCACTTTGATAGCACTTTCCAATGCCTGCTTCGAATTTCCCTGATAGGAACCAAAGGGAAGATCTACCACTACCAAGGCACGCTTTACCGCCTTCATTACACTCTTTCCATGATAGATCATTTGGTCCAATGTAATCGGCAGTGTAGTCGTATTTCCTGCCATTACATTTGAAGCAGAGTCCCCCACTAAGATCACATCCATTCCTGCCGCATCAACTAAACCTGCCATAGTGTAGTCATACGCAGTCAGCATAGCTATCTTTTCGCCACGCTCTTTCATTTCCACAAGACGGCGCGTGGTTACCTTGCGAGCGTCTTCCGGTTGATAAGTCGACATAGTATCTTTATTCCTTTTTATTACAGCTTACTTACTCTTTCTATACTTACGTGCGGAAGAGAGCCTTGGCGGACACTACTCTCCCGAATATGCATGAGACCTAATGAAAAAAAGTCTTTTTATACAGGAATATCTTATTCCCATTCTATCGTAGCCGGTGGCTTAGAGGAGATATCATACACTACTCGATTGATACCGGGTACTTTATTGATAATGGCATTAGACACCTCTGCCAGAAATTCATAAGGCAGATGGACCCAATCAGCACTCATGGCATCGACGCTCTCCACAGCTCGAAGGGCTACCGTGTGTCCATAGCTACGTTCATCGCCCATTACCCCAACGCTACGTATCGGAAGCAGTATAGCACCTGCCTGCCACACTTGATTGTATAAGCCGTGTGCTCTAAGGGCATCCGTATAGATTGCGTCAGCTTCTTGTAAAAGTGCCACGCGCTCAGGAGTTATTTCTCCCAAAATGCGTATGGCCAACCCCGGACCGGGGAAGGGGTGACGATCAATCAGATGGGCAGGCATATCCAAAGCCCGACCGATACGTCGCACTTCATCCTTAAAGAGCGCTCTCAAAGGCTCTACAAGGCGCAAATTCATTCGCTCGGGCAAGCCGCCTACATTATGATGACTCTTAATCACCTTACCCGTAATATTGACCGATTCAATTACATCGGGATAAATGGTACCCTGTCCAAGCCATTTGACGCCCTCTATTTTATGGGCTTCCTTTTCAAACGTTTCTATAAAGAGCCGGCCTATGATCTTTCGTTTCTGCTCCGGATCGGTCACGCCCTGTAGTGCCTCAAAAAAGGTTTTAGATGCATCTACATGAACTATATTGAGGCCTAAGGAATGATAATCGCGAAGGACCTGCTGCGCCTCATTCTTGCGAAGCAATCCATGATCCACAAATACGCTAGTCAGCCGATCTCCAATTGCACGATGCAGGAGTACCGCTGCTACAGAGCTGTCTACTCCCCCACTCAGTGCCATGAGAACCTTATCATTCCCCAACTGTCTGCGAAGGCTTTCAACCGTTTCCTGGATATAGGCATCTGCTCGCCATGAGCGCGCTATGCCGGTTATGTCAATGAAGTTGGAGAGAAGTGTATTACCCTCTTCCGTATGATGCAACTCAGGATGGAATTGTACTCCCCATACAGGCTGATCAGCCATTCTAAAGGCGGCATACTTCACATCCTCCGTAGAGGCTATCAATTCAAAGCCTTTCGGCAAGTCTGTGATGGTATCACCATGTGACATCCACACCTCACTCTCCTGTGTCATACCTTTCAGCAAGGGATCTTCTGTACGAATAAGGTGTAGTTTGGCACGTCCATACTCACGGGTAGGCGCAGACTGCACTTGTCCCCCCAAAGAAGAGGCCATCAATTGTGCTCCATAGCAGATACCCAATATCGGATAACGCCCAATGATTGAAGAAAAATCAATATGATAGGCCCCCGCCTCATTCACCGAGAGAGGACTACCGGAAAGAATAATCCCTTTAGTACCCTCTAAATGCTCGGGTAATCGATTGTACGGAACTATTTCACAGTATGTCTCCATATCGCGCAAACGACGTCCTATGAGGTGGGTCGTCTGGCTACCAAAGTCCAAAATAAGTATTTTCTCTTGCATGCTTTTTCCTTAAGGAAATACCTCTGTATTTTCTACTTGCAAAGATAGTACATTCTCTTCGCTCAGCCTGTGATATGAGTGAGCCAAAGTACACTTATTACCCTCCAATAAGAAACAGCTATAGGCTTTACTTCACACCGCTATACTTTTTCGGTACGCTACGAATGCTACTGCTTCAAACTTTACCAGAAAATCCGACCTCCAAGCCACATAAAAGAGAGGCAGCACTCGTAAGCGCTGCCTCTCTTAAGCAAGGATGTGCGATTTGCTACTTGCGAGGGTTAGTAAATTGGATATCGTCCAAAGTACGATACCAAAGGTTATTAAATTTGCTGTTGGACACAAATACACCTGTAATAGAGCCATTTCCACCCGGAGCAGACTGGCTTACCCAAGGAGCGAATTTGCTGGTTTCAGCAGAAATACCGCAAGCACCCGCAGCAGCACTCTTCTCTAACTTAGCGTGGTTCGTACCGGTTTCGGAGAAAGGATTATACTTATCGCCTTCCTTCCAACCACTAAACTGCACATCACGGATAGTGACCAGACGATTATTCATCTCGGCACGCTTAGCCAAAAGTTCCTCAGGCGTACTGAAGACTACAGGCTCAAGGAAATACTCTTCACCGGTAGAAACAATGTCATTAACAGAGAGGTTAAATTGCAATGTTCCTTGATACTCAGTGATTGCTTTACCCTTGAGATTAATGGTCAGAATGGTATTCATGGGTATAGCGTCACTCGTATTCTTTTTAGCGTCTGAGAAGCGAACCATCATACCGGCCTTACTATCCCCAAAATACATATTGCTAAAGGCATTCATATTGTCTTTACCACTGAGTCGTACCACACGAATAGTAATATCCTCCGCAATAGTACCGGTGCCAGGGTACTTGCTCAGCAACGCAGCAAGCCCTCCGTCCAAAGCTTCCTGAACTTTGTTTCCTGCAGCCTGCTCTATAGCGAAATCAATACGCTTAGTGCCATCACTTAGGGTCATCACGGAGGTACGCGCCTCACCTTGGTTGGCATCTACAGTGAGGGTAACTCCCTCCATCTTCTTGTTACCTCCGGTAGCGGAGAGATGTGCCCAATTACCTTGTACCTCTAAAGTCCAAGCAGCAGGCGCATACACGGTAAACTGATACGATCCCCCACTCTTGGGTACTACATAGGTATTATTGGCCGGGGCCGGAGAAATAGAGAGAGGTCTATCCCCACCGGAAAGGCGAGGCTGATTAAGTACTATATTCTCTTCCAGTGTAGGACGGAAGTTATAGAATGTCTGACCTGACTGCGAAATATTAATGGTAGCAACCCCTATCATATAGCCACTACCTTGAGGCACGTTCTTATCCTTCCAAACGCAATTTTTGTAGATTTCGAGTGTCATCTTATTACCAAAGGCATCCTCAATATCGTGACGCTTGGTCGAATAGCTACCATCATAGTACTTGACCCCTTCATATTTTGTAAATTGGACCCCTTCAAGACGCACATATTGATTGACACATTCGCCATTTTGAATATTCTCAATCGTCACGACACGAGGCTCAATACCCTTATCCGGAGTCAAGGATAAGTTAGCTCCGTTTACTTCAATCTGTATAGTGCCACTATAGTTTTTGACATTTGCGCCCTTTAGGTTGCCGACCACTTCCGTACCAAAGGGAATGGGCGAGCCGGTGTCGCGTGTTAAAGTCATTACAACCGCATTGCCCTCTGCATCCTGTATATGATGATAGCCGGCAAAGGGGAACTGCTTAGCCTCAAAGTGAGTAGTAACGATAGCCTTTATCCATAAATCGCGATCAATTGTTTTGGCGTGATCTCTGTCCGTACCGGCAGCTATCTCAGTAAGTACACTCAGCGGTTCATAGGTAAGCTCCTTGCCCTCACTGCTCTTTTGCATTACCGTAAAGGTTTCCACCTGCGTAGAGGCCTTAAGCACAAACTGCCCTACGCGTGCAGCGCCACTATTGGGGAGAACAGAAATGGTGATCTTATACTCACCCCCTTCCTTCTCCTCGCCTTGAGAAGGGGTTATGGTAAACCAATCCTCTTTACCCGCATTGGTAATAGTCCAACGACGATTAACCTTTAGGGTAAACTCTTGTGTACCCCCCTCCTTCTCAAACTTATACGTATTGTCTTCAGGGCGGGGAGATATTTCTATTTTTGCTTTCTCATGCTTGGGCTCCGGCTTACAAGCGGTGAAGCCAACTAAAAGAGCCAAAGAAGCGAGAAGTAAGTTACTTAATCTAAACTGTTTCATTTCTGTTTATGATGTAATTAAGTGAGTTAAAAACGGGGATTATTTAGTTGTACATCGCGAGTATCGTCAATGATAACGAGCTGCGGCGTTGCACGGAAATAGGTTAGAATACCAATGATATCTCCGGAACCCTCCGGCAGCTTACGCCCTGCAAAGGTGGCAAAGCTACTAGTACGTACAATCAATTGGTTACCGTTACGATCTAGCAAAGTATGATTGACGGCCGTAACACTATTCTTTTGCTCTGGATTAGCATAAGTTTGGTTAAGCTCAGATTCAAGGAACTGTACATCCTTTATCTTCACCAGCATACCGCTGTACTTAAGGGCAAGTTTATCCAGTGTTAGGTCAATGGGATTTATTCCCACATAGCGACCGGCAAGCAGCACCTTGGGTACAATTAACTCGGGTACAAAAGAGGTTTCATAAGCGGGATCATTGCTCTGATATCCTATACTGATCACATCGCCATACTTACCAATAGCCAATCCCTGACAACGAAGCGCTACCTCCTGTCCCTGCTTATAGAAAAGTGTCATGTTGACCATTCCCATCTTAAGCTCTATACCACCGGTTGCATCCTGAATAAATATAGAGCGATAGAAATTGCCTTTTGTATCCTCCGAGGCAACGACCCCTCTGATAACTACCTCACCGGGGATCAAGTTGCCGCCCTTGCCCTCTTGGTAGAAGGAGCGCACTTGAGCAATTGTATGGGTAGCAGAAGGCAGAGGAACTTCTTCCTTTTCCTTAGGCTCGTCAAACTTATTGTACTGGCACGCTGCAAAGACCAGAGGCAGAGCCAATATGATTAATTGAAATAACTTCTTAATTCTTTCCATAATGACAAAGCGGATTAGAATACCAAGGCAACATTGAGATAATAGTTAGTTCCGTACATGTAGAAGTAACGAGGGTCAAAGGGACGCATCATCTTGCCCTCCTTATCATAACGAATACGGAGTTGCTCATAGCCACCGGTACGTAAGTTTGTATTGTTGAGGATATTGGTTACAGAGAGATTGAGTCGCAAGTAGGTACCACTCTTAATACGATAGGACCATCCCACATTGGCATCCAAAGTAAAGCCCCCCTTGAACTGCTCTTGCTCTACAAATTCATCTGCAAGACCATCGTAGGCCTTATCGGTGCGCCTCATTGGGTTTGCATCAAGGTAGTTTCTACCAAAGTAATTGGCATCTACGCCCAACCATACATAGAAAGGTGTCTGATACTGCAAGCTCAGGTTGGCAGCTATCTGAGGAGTACCCGACACATGGAAGCGGCTCCAATAGACACTTTCCTGCTCCAGTACCTCATTACTATTGTCCACCGTCTGAATATAGTCGGGATTATTGGTATATATATAGTTACCGTAAGAGAATACTCCGGTAGCCGTTAGGGCAGGCGTTATTTTCACTTCTGCACCAACCTCTACTCCCATATGACGACGATCGATATGAGTCAGCACATAGTTAGAGAAAGCTCGGTAACCATCATCATAGAAGCTCATATTACGCATACCATCCATAAACTGCGTGCAGTAGAATGTAATACGTCCCTTAATGAAGGGATGGCGCACTATATAGCTAATATCTCCCGAGACGATTTTTTCATTCAAGGGATTTTCCACATAGCTATTGCGTGTACGGGGAGAAATAAAGAGGGAATTAAAGTAGGGAGCGCGAGACAAAAAGGCTCCATTCGCCTGAATAAAGTTACGCCCGTTGATCTTCCACGTAGCCCCACCTTTTACGCCATAGGAAAGGAAGTTGAGCACATCACTCTTTCCGTAAGAATTTTCGGGGAATAGACCGCGACGCTGCTTACCATCTCGGAACATATTTGTCCACTCTCCATCCAACGATAAATAGAAATCGAAGTAGCGCAGAGAAGCGGTGAGTGTAGCCCAAAGTTGTGCATTCTGCATTTGCCCATAATAGTTATGGCTATAGGTATCTCCCTCTCGCACTACTCTATCAGGGTTATTCAGGTCGAGCTGCGACTTATCGGGATCGTTCGGGAAGTCACGCTCTGAGAACTTATCCACATCATACCAAAAGTCCCCTCCGAGCAAGTCCTTCAATACATTGTAGTTATGCGTCCGATTGAAGCGATAGTTAGCCCCGACATCTAATTTGAGGTTTTCGGAGAATACAGCATTGAGCACGGTAGATGCATTCCATTGCTTTTGGTCAATATGCCGATCCTCTACCACATATTCACTTCTGCGTCCCTCTGCGATAAACTCCCCTTTGGCATTATATATACGCTGGTAGTTATTGCGGTTAACCTCATACATTCTATCCCAATTAATGTGTGCCACATTAGGATCCTCTGCCCACAAGTCACGATAATACTGCTCTGTATAGGGATCAGGATTGCTCGTCATATAACTATAGTAGGAGGGCAGATTGCGATAATAATCCGGACGGGGATCCGGTGCATTATGCCAGTTCAGTGCCGAATAAGCACTGTACCCAAAGCGATAGGTTACTCCGGAGGTAAGCGTATAGCCATCTGCTATATTCCAAGTATGAAGCAATTGGAAGATAGGCTCAAAATTATCTCTTACTCTCGCATTGCGCCACTTGCCGTTTTGTAAGCCTATATTGGGGTTATAGAAATTGTTTCCTGTCAACTCATACACCTCCTGCGTAGCGCCGGATGCCACCCCCCGCTTGGTAGGAGCGGCTAATGTAATGAAAGAGAGCGAATGGCGTGGAGAGAGCTTCTTTTCAATTCCCAGGAAGTATCCATAAGCATCATAAAAGGTACCCTCTACATACCCTTCATCACCCCACCTTTTGGATAAAGATAGGGTAAAAGCCCATCCCGAAGAGAGCATTCCCGATGAGTAAGTAAACATGGTACGATGCGTATAGCTCCTATTAGAAAGCGAATAAGTAAAGCGACTTCCCGGACTGAATTGAGAGGGCTGCGTAATGATATTGACTGCACCTCCCAAATCCCCAAACGTAAAGGAGGAGGGCAACAAGCCATCTGTACCATCCTGATTGACAACCACATTATTCAGACCATTCCACAAGAAGTAAGCGTTGTATCCATTGGACATGTTGTTCATTTGCATTCCGTTGAGATACTGCTTCTGGTAAGGTGAGTCATACCCTCTTATTCTAAAACGGGAGGGACTAAATTGGTAGCCTGCCTTATTATTGTAGGGATCGCGTGAGGCGGTTAAGAATGTAGATATCTTTCCTTCTCCCTCCTCATTTGCTCCGGCTACCTCCTCTACGACAAAGGCAGATAATTCATTCAGGTAATCAGCTTCACGCGCTGACTTCTCATTCTCGTGAAGTACTACTTCCGGCAGTAAATCTCCTAAAGTGGGCAGTATAACAGTCACTACCTGCGAAACATATCCATCGCAACTATACTGCACTTGATAGCTACCGGCCTCAAGCTTTGGCATTACGTAGTAGCCGCGCGTATCGGACACCGCCAGCACATCATGCGTATCATCCGCCAAAGAGATCACAACCCCCTGAAGAGGTGCACGATTAGATGAGGCATACACATAACCTGCATTTACTTTCTCCTGCCCGACTACTATCTGGGTAGAAAGCAAGAGAATCAGAATAAACGGAATTAAGTTCCTACAAAAAAGTCGCATATTAGGCATTGGCAATAGGTTCATCCATATTTCTTATATACCCGGCACGGCAAACATCACAAAAACTTCGTCTACCTACCTGACACAAAGGTAGCATTTTTATATGAAGCATACAGACTCTTTTTGTGAAGAAACAGGGCACACGCTGCAAAGTCTATCCTACCTATTTATAAGGGGCTCTGATCACGTGGTCCATTCATCTGTATCTTTCAAGTAAAACATCTATATCTTTCAACCCAAACATCTATACCTTTTGAGCAAAAGCTCCGAATGTTTTTCCGTGAAAGGGTTCGTATTGCTCTCAGCCCGCCGGTACGTGCCGCTCCGTACTGCGTAGTCAGCGCGCGCCGATTCGCCTGCTTGTGGGGGCTCAACTCGTTCGGAAGTGAAAGAAGTTTTTTTATCTTTGCCTACGAGGGAATAAGATGGTATTGGTTCGACCGCCGTCGGTTTAAAGCCCTTGGCAGGCTGATTGTGTATATCGATTAGCCTGCCTTTTTTCTATAGCCATTTGGAAGTGAAAGTTTTTTTATCTTTGCCGGTGAGGGAAGTAGATGGTATTGGTCCGACCGCCGTTGCAGTAAAGCCCTCGGCAGGCTGATTGAGCATATCGATTAGCCTGCCTTTTTCTATAGCTGCTCAGAAGTGAAAGAAGTTTTTTATCTTTGCCGGTGAGGGAATAAGATGGTATTGGTTCGACCGCCATTGGTGTAAAGCCCTCGGCAGGCTGATTGAGTATATCGATTAGCCTGCCTTTTTCTATAGCTGCTCAGAAGTGAAAGAAGTTTTTTA
>ERZ1673752.508-NODE-508-length-65954-cov-12.446501_pt1 | contig 65954 bp, 62 predicted proteins | sample MGYA00580195_ERZ1673752 | MGnify/ENA primary metagenome ERZ1673752 (study PRJEB41218, sample SAMN15661744) | gut metagenome | host: Homo sapiens | place: Canada: London | collected 2015-08-20/2019-03-30 | study: EMG produced TPA metagenomics assembly of...
ATTCCTTTGTCATAGCACAGCCGCCGATAGAGGGGCTTCCGTCCGGGGCAATATCAAACCCCGTACAGGTACTTCCCCAAATCTGTGAGAAGACAGTTACATCGAAATCAACCGAGAGGTGATTTAGCTTGTCTTTTCGCTCTTTGAGAGCTTTGAGAAATTCCTCGTCATGTGCGAGAAGCTGTTGCGCCTTATAGAGCAGAAGCTCCAAATTCGGCACTACGGGATTGAATAAGCTCATACTCACACCCCCTTGATTCGAGCGGCTATCATATCAGCAGTATGGGTATAGAGGACGTTCGGGTACTGGGTGCAAGCCCTTCCGTAGCTGTTCCAGTTCTCCTTATCGTCAAAAGCTCCCATGTGCCATCTGATACAATAGATTTCTTCTTCGGTCAGATTCATAAACCGCTGTAACATAATGACCGATTTCTCACCATGTCCGGGAAGCAAGGTGGCGTTGTTATACTCCCATGATTCATTGTCAGACCGAACATAATTATCCAGTTTGCAGAGGTCATGGAACATTCCAACAATGTAGGGGCTTCTCTCAAGCTCCCATTCAAGACCGAGCTTTTCTGTCAGATTCACCAACGCCTTTGCGACCTCGTAGGAATGGTCGAACAATGCTCCGTCATATTTCCCGTGATGATGGATTGACGCTGGTTTTACGAAAAAGCCCAAATAACGGAGCTTGTCAATCATGCCTTTTGGAACATAATCTCCCATGAAGTCAAGCAAAGTGTCCATTCGCTTTAATTCATCGTCTATCATATCGTATTCCTCCTTCCAGTGTCCGGGAGAGGAAACCCTCTCCCGGATTATCGCTTAACCCAACAGACTGTCGAGGTCTAAGCCTTTTGCCGGGGTGCTGGTAGCCGCCTTTTTGGGAGTTGCGGCTTTAGGTTTGCCATCACCGCCACGCCCCAGTGTCAGCGCACGAGCCACAGGCTCGGTGTCGAAACCATCTGCCGGAGATTTATCGCCGAGATTGGCGAAGGTAACGGTCTTTGTGGGGTCTTTGGTGGAGGGAAGCTCGGTATGAACGACTTGAGCGCAAATGTAGTGGTCGATAAGCTCCTCCGGGTCTACATCTTCAAGACCGTAGTCGTTCATAGCGGTTTTCGCAAAGTATGAGAAAGCGTTCAGAGCCTTTTCGTTAAATTCATCGTTTGCGTCCTTGATTGAGAAACGCTCGGTATGAGTAGCCCCCTGTGCATTGACGAGCTTGACCTCAATCTTACCGAACTCCTCGTCATACTTTGCGTCATAAATGCGGAAGATGTACTCGCCCTCCGGGATAAGCACAAAACCGCTTGTCATAGGGATTCTCGCCATTGTCCTATACCTCCTTAGAAAAGTGTACGCTTGGTAGCGTTCGTGAGCTGGATAGTTACAAGCTCCCATGCCTGTTCCTCGGTAAAGCCAGCCTTGATGTAGCTCTTATAGATGTTGAAAAGCTCGGTGGCGGATTCATCGAATTTCTCCTCTTTGAGAGCCGCTTCCCTCTGTTCCTCAAGGGAACGCATTTCCTCGGTCTGCTTCTCGTGAAGCTCCTTAATCTGATTTGTCAAATCCTTCGTTCTGCTCATTTTATTTGTCCTCCTTATTTCCAGAAATGATAGCGGCAATAATAATCACCACAACTTCAACGATAATAGTAGCCAATACACCAGCTACAAAAGGGTTAATATACATAACTGTGTCCTCCTTTTATTTGACCGTCATACGGTACTGGGTAGATTTCTTACTGTACTTGTCCAACAGCCCATCGGCTTTCAGAGCGTCCTTATCAACGCTGGTAGTCTCGGAGCGAGAGACTGTCCACACATAAGCAGAACCTCTTACCTCGACCTTCTTATCACCGTCACGGAATTGCGATACAGCGTGTTTCTTGATAACGTCGTTGATAACCTTGAGACGCTTTTCCTTGTCAGCGGTGGTAGCGGCTACCTCGTCCAGCTCTTTCTTGAGACCTTCGGCTTCCTTAATCAGAGCTTCAATGTTGGTCTCCGGGGAAAGGGTGTTGGTGCGGAGAGCGGCAAGGATTTCAGCGTCCTTCTTCTCGTCATAGCTCGGGGAGATACCTGTCTCCACATGGTCTGTCCACCAACGCTCGACCTGTGCCACCTTCTTAGCGAAATCCGGGTAACGCTCGGAGACCTTGAACTCAACCGTGATGGTGTTCGCCGCACTCGGCTTGAACTTGCTCGGGTCTGCATAGTCTTTCTCCTCAAGGAAGGAAGCGACCATGATTACATCGTCCAGCCCCAACAGGTAGGCGTAGAGAGCCGCCTGTAGAGCGTAATACTCGGGTACATCGTTCTCCCAGTCCTCGGCTCGCTTGGTGGTCTTCATTTCCAGCACAGCTTCGGTCTTTCCGTCCTCGTTCTTGAGCAGATAATCCCACATACCGCCGAGGTGAGGACTGTCGGGGAAGAAATCACCCCACGTCTTGTTGAAGTAGTCAGCTCCCCACACATCAATAGGAGAGAGAATGTCCATAGCATAGGACTTCTTCATGTACTCTGCCTGTTTCGGCTCAATGGTCTTACCAGCGATAGTATAGATGGTGTCCTCGAAAGGCTTCTCGTAGGTCTTGGTGATAGCACACCACATTTCAAACGGAGTAGACCAAGGATTCAGCCCGAGAATGGTAGCGAAACGAGTACCCGTGATTTTCTTGGTCTTCTTCGGAGGTGCAATCTGAATACGATTACCCTCAATCCACTTAATGTCAGTCATTATTCCTGTCCTCCTTCGAGCATTTCATTGATACGGTTAATCAGTTCCTCGCAGTCAGTCTTGGAAATGACGGTGAACCCGTTAGTCTGAACTGCGATATTCGCAATCATTTCCTCCTTGGTCGGGTCGGCTTCACGGAGCTTTTTCAAAACCGCTTTCAGACCCTTAATCTGCAAGGCGGTAGCGTTTCCGTCCTTGGCGGTCAAATTCTGCTTGACTTCCGCTCTCTGTTCGGGAGTTGCCGGGGCTTTCTTTTCTGCCGGGGCAGAAGGAGCTTCGCCCTTGCCGAGATTTGCGTCAATGGAATCGCTTTCGCAAATGTCCAGCACCATCATGTACAGATAGCGGCGCATATAGGTAATGGACGAACCGAGGGCTTGCATTTCGTTCGTAGCCTGTTTCCCGGCATTACTCACGATAGGAGCAATCTGATTGAAAGGAGCGGTGAACGTAACCGTGTCCTCCGGGTTGTCCGTGTTGATAATCGTCATGGTGGCGGTATCAGAGGTGAAGTTCACGATAGGGATAAGACCCACCTCATTGAAGATACGGATAGCAGAGGGAACAATATCGTCCAGCTCGAAGTATTTGAACGACAGGTGCATATTCTTACCCGTCTTCTGAACATCGGCTTCGAGGAATTTCGCCCTCGCTGTAAGTAGCTTCTGATACACATTGGTTGCCTTGGTTGCTGTTGCCATTTTCTTTGTCCTCCTTTTTCTTTCGGGCTTAATACCCATAAAATCGTTCACTCGCTTTTTAGCCATTTCGATGTAGAACGTTTTATCCACATCGGAAATGCTCAAGTGATTGTCGTTGTCGATGATACAGTGTTCCGGGAGCATTTCGATTTTGGCGGTAGAATCGTCCTCGGCTTTCACCTTGAACAGCTTACCGTACCGCTCGTCTGCGGTAGCATACACTCGGTTCACCTTCTGTACAGGCTCTTTCACACCATCGACTATGTGATAGGCTTCTCGGTACTTCGCCCCGGCTTTTGCCACAATCTGAAACTGGAAAATATCATCGCACCCGTTGATTGTGTCCTCTACAGGAACACCATTGACGAAATACTCTTTTAGAGCGGTAGCCACGATACAGCACGAATTGTTGATGTTGAACGCTCCGACTGTGGAAATTCCCTTCACGAGATAACCGCCCTTTGCCTTGGATTTGCCGCTCGGTTGCACCTCAACGTAATTGTTTACGTCCTTCTGTGCAATCTTCACAACTGAATCCTCCTCAAGCTCAAAACCTGTCCGAGACTGCCATTCATCGCAAATCTCATTTAGCTTGTCAAGGTCTGCTTTGCCGCACTCGACCATGATACCGTCAGTGTTGAGCTGGACGATTTTCAGCCCCGGTATGTCGGCATAGAGGTGTTCTGCCAGCTCCAACAAGAACAACTGTCCTGTGATACACACTGACCGCCCCATGAGAGGGTCGAACAGGTCATTGTACTTGTTGAGCAACGCACCATAGGTCGTGTTTACAACGAGCTTGAGGGCGTTTGCTGTTGCCTTATCTCCGCTTGCCTTTGCTCTCATTCGGGTCTCAAGGACATTCTCGAAGACCTCTGCTGATGGAATGTTGCGAGAGGTGTACCCACACAACGTCATAAGGTGGGGGTAATAGCTCGCCACGTCTTTGTTGCGAATAACCCGAGAGCCTGTCTCCTCAAAGAAGTAGTTCGGAATAGCGGCATGAATCCCACCGTAACCAACTACACCCGGACAATCGCCGATTTTGAACTCTAACTTGCCGCTGAACAGCTCCTTGTCAGAAATCGAAGGGTCGTACATCTTATCGAAGAAAGCGAACACTTCCGGGGGTATGTACTCACGCTTGAGCTTTTCCGGGTACACATACTTGCGTTCATCATCGTGAGGTTTCTTGGACGCTTTCAGCATAGCCGCTGTCAGCTTGGCGTTCGTCATTCCCATAGCTCGAACATCGGACAAACCAGCCAGCCGCCCGATTTGCACCTTGTTCTTGAGGTAGTCCTTGCGAATGTCTATCAGCTTCTCGGCGGTGTCAACATCGTGCTTACAGTAATGCTCCGTCTCTCGGCGTTCCTCCTCGGTGAGAGGTCGGTCAATATCAAATGGAATAGAGCTTTCCTTTACTGATAATCCGAGGTGTCCTTCAATGGCTTTCAGAGACAAACCCATCTGCATATCGTCCTTAATATCCACGTTGCTGAAAGCAAAGTAGAAATCCTTGAGCAGAGGGCAATCCCAACCTTGACCGCCGCCGATGATAAAATCATTCACCTGTTTAATCTCCTGTGGGGAGAAGTCAGCGGCAATAGCCTTGACGATAAATTGGTCGTAGTGCTTCGAGTTGAATCCTACATAAATGCAATCATCGGACAGAGCCATTTTCAGAGCTTCATTGTCGTTCCAAATACAGGTGTAAATTCCCGTTTCCTTATCCTTGAGCGTCACAAGCCAGTCATAGGCGAATACTTCACAGTCATAAGTAACAAGTCTCAATTTTTCACCTTCCTTCACTCCTCTAAAATCTTGTTAAGCCAGTTCTCGGACTTACACATATTCCAACGAAACTTACGGTCAGTGGGTATTAAACCTTTTTCTTCAAGCATGAATCGTATGTCATAGTCATGTACGGTACGACCATCGGGTTTGAATGACACCGGACTATCTGAATCCCACCGAAGCAGAATTTTCCATAAATCCGGGTAATTCTGTCTTAATAATCGAAGTTGGTCTACTGACTGATTATGGCAAAACCAACAACCACCTCTCGCCGCTGTGGTGTAAATGGGAGATAATAAATCGTTCTCCTCACACCATTGTCGGCAATATGCTTCATTCCAACCGATTTCTACCAACGGAAGAATTATGCCGGGGCGAGTATGCCGCTTAATTCGTTCGGGTTCGTCTGCCGCAATTCCGAGATACTGCACAATACTTGTATCAGCTCCTTGTGCAAGGGAGCTTTGAGAAAACAATTTACCTTGAGCTTTTGACACCATTTCACACCCATCACACCGGGGAATCCTTTTATCGTTCCTTGCTTCATATTCCCCTTTCGGATAGGAATGTGATAGAACATCTTCTCGTAGGTTTGCTTTGCGGATTGAGTTGAGAGGTTGCATTTTGAGCTTTGAGTTACACCATGCACCTCGCAACATAGGGAATCCATAAATACATTCCCCGTTGATTTTCTTGTTAAATCGCAAGGTGTAGAATTGTTTCTCGTATGACAGTCTCTCTCTCTCTCTTGCTCGTAGCCGCAATATGTTCAACTGTCAGTCCGTACCGCTTCTTAATGATTTCGTCAGCTTTTACCTTGAACTCCACCATAGGCGGTAAGTCTGCCGGAATAGTATCAGTAGCCCATACTTCCGCATGAACAATTCGGTCTAAAGGTAATCCCAAAAGTCTAATTGCTTCCAAACAGGCTATTGAATCTTTACCGTAGGAAAGAGAAAGAATGTGTTGCATTTTTAACCTCCTTCCACGAAGTAGCAACCGTTCTTTCGATAGGTCGTACATCGCTTTTTATACGACTTGACGAGATAGGCTATATCGTCTACGAAATCGTAGGCTATCGGGTCAGCCTTGCCCTCGAAGGTTCGGGCGATACGCCCGATACTCTGCGTCACCACAGCGTAATCCTTCTGTGGGGTGGTGAGGTACAACCGCTCCAAACATGGAACGTCCAATCCCTCCTTCGCAAGAGAATAGGTGGCAAAGAGGTATTTCTTCTTGCCGCTCCTCATATCCTCAAGAGCCTGTTCCCGTTCAGCCTTGCCTTTCTTACTTGTCATTTTGCCGCTTATCATCACAGCGTCCTTTTGCATATCTGCCGGGAGCATACTCATAAGCTCCTCAAGGTGATTCAACCTGTCCGACAGAATCAGCGAAGGTCTTTTGTCAACCGACATATAGCCAGTTATCAGACCGTTTCTCTGCGGATTCTCCGTGAGATAAGTAATCAGCTTCGTATAATTCAGAGTGCCATCGGTATTGAGGGCTTCTCTACTTATCTGAATCCCTGTGTTGACAGGGTAGATACCAACCTTCATAATCTTGTCTGCCACAGCTTCATCGGGTACTTGATAGGCGATTTCACCCACCAACGCATAGGTCGCTCGAATCATACCGTCAGACCTGTGGACTGTTGCTGACAGCCCGTATTTATGTCTTGCCGACAAACTGTTCAGCACCTTTTGATACTGTGTGACTGCGGTAGGACTGCCGCTGACCCTATGTACCTCGTCTGTGATAATGCAATCCCAGTAATCCTTGTACTGTGGCAAATCCAGCTTGCACATGGTCTGAATTGTGGCGAAAGTGATACCTTTGCCGAGATTGACCTTGCCCTCCGTGATAGTACCCATGAGGTCTTTGCTCATGTACTGCTCGGCTCGCTCCTTGCTCTGCTTGATAAGGTCGAGCGTATGGCACAGCCATAATGTACGCCGCCCCAGTCTTGCCGCAAGAGCTATTCCCATCTGTGTTTTTCCGCTACCAGCGGCACTCTGCAAGATACCGTACTTTGCGGCTATCATCGCCTGTACAGCGTCTTCTTGGTAATCATAGAGAGGAACATCAGCTTGAAAATCTATCTCCACAGGCGGGGCAAATTCACTTATGAAAATCGCCTTGTCCGTGATTTCCTTTGGTAAGGAGCGAAGTGTTCCAAACGGTAACACCAACTCGTTTCCTCGGGTCTCATACAGAAACAGGGTCTTGGGTGTATTGCCGAGCCACAGGTTCATTCGAGCTTTCTTCGCATATTCCGGGTTGGATATGACGAGGTTTCGTTTGCACCACATCAGCATTTCCGAGGTGGGATTGGCAACTGTCAAGGCGTTCGATACTGTAATCAACATACTTTCAGCCACCTTTCCAGTTTCGCTCCGTACTCTTGAATATCTGTCAGATTCAATACCGACTTCTCATAGGACAGAGCTTTCATAGTATAGTGAGGTATCATTATGATTTCGTCCTCGACCTTGAGAGCAAACCAACCCTCACCGTTTCCACACATTTTCCAAAACTCCATAGCGAGGTGCTGGTTCTCCTCTATCCGGGAAAGCGGAAACTCGTTATTAGTACAGACCTTGCAATCAATCAGATATGCGGTCTTGTCCTTCACAGCGATAACATCTGCTGGTTGTCCAGCGGCGTTCTGCGCCATGTTGTGCGCCCAAAATCCATATTGGCACAGGGTCTCGCAAAACTCCGCTTCAAAGGTGTTGCCAATCTTTTTGTTAGTAGCCATTGACTTTCAGCACCTCCTCAACTTCCTCTGTAATGCACTTATCATCAACATAGGAAGCGAGGTCTCTAATGCACTCTGAAAGCTGTTCAATTTGATTTTGGTAATAGTTGGCACAGTCAAGCCCCATGTACTTATCAATCAAATCCTCAAAATCTTTCGGGGATAAGATTGTTTCGGGTGTGCCATTACTCATTGTCAGAACTTGCGGCATTTTCCTTCACCTCCTGTTCATATTCAGACATAAGCTCAAGAATGGTGTCGCTGTATAAGGTTGAAGTAGTACCGCTTTCCCATGACTTCTTCGCTCCATACTCGCCCATGTTGTATGCCATGAGAGCGTAACTGTAATCCTCGTACTTTTCGATGTAAGAACTGATTACTTTAATGCCACAGAAGACATTCTGATAAGGGTCGAGCATATCTGCCGCTCGGTACTGCTCCTCCAACTGCTCGTGATTGATTGCGTTAATTTGCATGAGACCGTAATCATCGGTGTTGCTCACGATTTCCGGGTTGAAGTGGCTCTCGTGGTCTATCATCGCCATGACAAGAGCAACAGGTACGTTCTCGTCAGCGCACACCTCGTAGATAAATCTCTGCAAGCTGTGAGACAGCGGAACATTATAATAGGTAATTTCTCCAACCTCCGGGAGCTGTTCGGGATTGTATGTAGGAACTTCTACGGTCTCTGTGACTGTCTCCACTTCGGGAGAAGCGGTGAACCTTCCTACTATGAACCCGGCAATCAAACCGAACAGAACGAAAAGAGCGATAATGGTGTAAGCCTGTATTACTGCGAGCTTTCGTCTGTTGATTCTTTTTGTTGTAGTAGCCATTGTTGAAAATCCTCCTCATTCTTAGGGTCTTGGTAGAACTCCGCTACGATACCCACCAATGGACTTGCGAGGTCTTTCACCTGTCCTTCCGACAGGTTCATTCATTCTCACGTTCCTTGAGAATTTTCTCGCACTCTGCGAGAATCAGCTTTGCCTTGGGGTATGTATAGACCCCTCGGAGAATACTTGACATCATTGGCGGCTGGACTACATAACCTCGCTTTTGCAGTTCCAGTATCATGTCCACCTGTGTCATTCCCACATCAGCCATTCTCGACTTGACATTCACGAAAATTCCTCCCTTCCTGTTCTGTTTTTCAGAATCAGCCTTGACGAAAAGCGGATTTTATGTTATTATTCTTATTAGCCATAACAAGTGAATAACTATCCGCTTTTCTCCTCAAAATGCTTTATTGAGGGGGCTGGTTTCTTATTGCCAAATCTGTTTTTCAGATTTGATGTTATTATTATAATTCTGATTCTTAGATTTGTCAATACCTTAACTCTGATTTTTAGAATTATTTTTCGGGAGGACTATTTAATGGATTTCGCTGACAACTTAAAGAGAATCTGTGCTATGAGAGGAACAAATCCCACAGCACTTTGCAAAGAGCTTGGATTAAGCACATCAAAGGTGAGTGCATGGTATAAAGGCTCTCTGCCGAAACAAGAGGTCATGGTTCAACTTGCTCGAACCTTGGAATGTTCTGTGATGGACTTCTTCGCCGATGAAGACGATTTGCACCAGCCACAGGCGAAGGACGAAGACGAGGAAGATATTCTGCGTGTGTACAGAGGTCTCTCCCGGCGAATGAAGCATGAGTTCATGTCAATGGTATATGAATTTGAGAACCGACAAGAATTGGAAGGGGATAAGGATTCAACTGCGGCGGTGTAAGGTTATCCCAATAGAGTTGATTAAAAGAATGAAAATATTGGAGGTGAGATTATCAAGGCGGTAATTTATGCTCGATACTCAAGCCATAACCAGCGTGAAGAATCCATTGAGGGTCAACTCCGAGAGTGCCACGACTACGCTATAAAGAATGGTATCGTCATTGTGGACGAGTACATTGACAGAGCAATTTCGGGCAAGACCGATAATCGTCCAAACTTTCAGCGTCTTATCAAGGACAGTGAAAAAGGTCATTTTGACGCTGTGATTATGTACACGCTTGACCGTTTCGCTCGGAACAGATACGATTCAGCCATTTACAAGGCGAAGCTCAAAAAGAACGGTGTTCGTGTCTTTTATGCGAAACAGCCCATGCCCGACACTCCCGAGGGAATCATACTGGAATCAGTGCTTGAGGGATATGCGGAATATTATTCAGAAAATCTTGCCCGAAGTATTAAGCGAGGTCTCAAGGAAAACGCCCTTCATGGAATCGCTATGGGTAATCCGGGTCTCGGCTACAAAATAGGTGAAGACAGACGGTATGTGATTGACCCAGTGGAAGCGCAAGCGGTACGGGAAATCTTTACGCTCTATGCGGAAGGAAAGTCCAAAACTCAAATCGTAGAACACCTCAACGAAAAGGGTTACAAAACTTCACGAGGGAATCCATTCAACAAAAACAGCTTGGAAAGAATTTTAAGAAATGACAGATACATCGGAGTGTATCGCTACGATGATGTAGTATTGGAGGACACTGTGCCACCGATTATTGACAAAACATTGTTCGCAAAAGTACAAGCTCTACTCCAACACAATTTCGCTTCACGGGCAAGGAACAAGGCGAAGGAGGATTATCTTCTCTCCACAAAACTGTTCTGCGGTCATTGTGGTAGCCCCATGATTGGCGAGAGCGGCACATCGAAGACCGGGAAGCTGTATCATTACTACAAGTGCGGCAAGCGAAAAAGAGGTGGAAACTGCGACAAGAAGATTGAAAAGAAAGATTGGCTTGAGGAACTGGTTGTTCGCTATACCGTACAGTACGTTCTCACCGATGAAAACATTGACCTTATCGCTACAAAGGCGATGGAGCTTATAGAAAAAGACCTACAAGACACATCGGTTCTCATAGGTCTGCAAGGAATGTTGAAAGACACCAACAAGAAGATTAAAAATCTCATGTCGGCAATCGAACAGGGAATTATCACCGCTACTACGAAAGAGCGTCTTGAGGAATTGGAACAGGAACGCTTGAATATTGAAGGACAGATTGCAAGAGAGGAAATGAAAAAGCCGCTCTTGTCGAAGGAGCGTATCGTGTACTGGCTCACATCTTTCAAGAGCGGCGATATAAACGCTGTTGAATATCAGCGGCGAATCATCGACACGCTGGTAAATGCTGTCTTCGTCTATGACGATGGAGACAAGGGGCGAAGAATCGTGCTGACTTTCAACACTTCGGGGAATAATACCCTTACTATCTCGGGTTCGGATATTGAGGGTTTTACTCCACTGATATCCTGAAATTTTTGAAAGAATCAAAGATTTCAGGATATTTTTTTTGCGCTTTTTTGGTGGAAAATCAACAGTGGAATTAAATGATAATAAATATCAATATCAAAAAAAGAATTGAAGCAGAAAAAAACATATGGTACATTTATTGAGTTAGAAGAACAGAACTGAAAACAACACGGACTAACTATTGGTAGATGAAAGTAACTATAGATATAGAGGATAAAGAATGAAAAGAAAGATTGTAATAGCCATTTTATGTGCGGCGGTGTCAATGGGAACCGTTGGATGTGGAAACAGTACGGCATCCGCCAAGAAAACACAGACGCAGACAGATAAAAAAGAAGATTCCAAAAGTGAAAATTCCGAAAAATCCAGTGAAGAAAAGCAAAGCCGCGATATATTTGCGATGGATACGTATATGACGGTAACAGCATATGGAGAGCATGCATCTGAAGCAGTAGATAAAGCTGAGACAGAGATCAAACGGCTGGATGAAATGTTGTCTACCGGAAATGAAAACAGTGAAGTGTACAAATTAAATCAAAACGGGGAAGCGGTTGTTTCGGATGACACGGCGTACTTGTATGAACGCTCTGAAAAAATATATAAACAGACAAAAGGAGTATTTGACATATCCATCTACCCGGTCATGGATGCATGGGGATTTACAACGGAGAATTACCGGATTCCTGCGGAGGATGAACTGAGTGCGTTACTGAAGAATGTAGATGCATCGAAGATCCAATATGACAAAAAGACAAAAAAAATCACGTTGCCCAAGAATGTGAAAATTGATTTCGGAGGCATTGCGAAGGGATATACATCTTCAAGGATTATGCAGATTTATAAAAAGTGTGGTGTGACGAGCGGCCTGGTAAGTCTTGGAGGAAATGTACAGCTTCTTGGTGCAAAACCAGATGGAAGTGCATGGAAGGTTGCGGTAGAAAGTCCGGATGAAGACGGAAATTATCTTGGAATCCTGCAGGCAAAGGACAAGGCGGTTATTACATCGGGTGGATATGAGAGATACTTTGAAAAAAACGGGAAGAAATATCACCATATTATTGATCCGGCTACCGGCTATCCGGCAGAGAACGGACTGACTTCGGTGACAATCGTAAGTGATGATGGAACACTTGCGGATGGATTATCTACTTCGCTTTTTATCATGGGAAAAGAGAAAGCAGAGAAATTCTGGAAGAAGTATAGCGATAAATTTGATGTGATCCTGCTTACGGATGACGATCAATTATATGTATCAGAAGGAATTGCGGATGATTTTCAATCGGATTATAAGGTAAACATAATGAAAAAGTAGAGGTGGAAGACATGGATAAAGAAAAAGTGATCAAAAAAATAAAACAGGGTGCACCGGCTACCTCGGCGATTGTAGTTGCAGCCTGTATCGGGGTGTCATTAAGCGGCTATCAGGCACCGGTTTATGAAGCTCAGGCGCAGACGAAAGAGACAAAGACAACGGATGCCGATGAAGCGAAGAAGACAGAAAGCAAGGCAAAAGGTTCTTTTGATCTGGCAGACGGAATCTATAAAGGAACAGGAACCGGTTATGCCGGCGAGGTGACTGTTGCGGTAACGATCAAAGATAAACAGATTACGGCAATCGATATCTTAAGTTCTTCGGACGATGCAGCATTCTTTAACCGTGCAAAAGCAGTGATAGACAGGATCATTGCAGGGCAGACTCTGGATGTGGATGTGGTGTCTGGCGCAACATTTAGCTCTAATGGTATTATCAGTGCAGTGAAGAATGCATTGACAGGAGAAAAAGACAGTGGAGAGACGGGAGAATCCCAGTCCGGAAATGCAGCGGCACAGGGAAGTACACTGTCACTGGCTGACGTACAGGATGCGGCAGCATATAAAGATGGAACCTATTATGGAACAGGAACCGGATTCGGAGGAACTTTGAAAGTTAAGGTTGTGATCAGCGGAGGAAAGATTGCGTCTGTTGAGGTTGTGGAGAATCATGATGACAGCAGTTATCTGAATCGTGCAAAAGCATTGATCGGCAATATTATTTCATCGCAGAGTACAAATGTAGATGTAATCTCCGGTGCGACTTACAGTTCGAACGGAATCAAGAGTGCGGTAAGAGACGCACTCCGTCAGGCTGCAGTAAGCGGAAATTCACAGTCTGTAAATACGAAGACGGAAGATACTTCTAAGACAGAAGACAATACGACTGTTAAAGGCAATTTCCCATATAAAGAAGGTATTTATTACGGAACGGCAGAAGGATACAACGGAGAGATAGAAGTAGCGGTGGTTCTTCAGGATAAATCAATCAAGGCAGTGCTCGTAACAAAGAATCATGATGATGAAAAATTCTTTAACCGTGCAATGGATGTAGTAAAAAATATTATGAAAAAACAGAGTACGGATGTGGACGTAGTATCCGGAGCAACTTACAGTTCAAATGGTCTTATAAATGCAGTGAAGAATGCATTAAAAGAAGCAGAAAAGGTAACAAACGGACAGACAACGGAACCAGATAAAGAAAAAGCTGATACTTCAGAACTTGAAAAAGTGATGAAAGAAGCAGAAGAACTGAAACAAGAGGATTATACGGAAGCAACCTATGCGGTTCTTAAGACCAGAATGGAAGATGCACAGAAGCTGCTTGATACAGATAAGACAGAGATCAGTCAGGAAGATGTAGACCAGGCTCTTGAGAATCTGAACCAGGCACTGGCACTGCTGGAGAAAAAAGACGATGGCGAAGATGATACTACAGTATATAAAAATGGTATCTATGAAGGACGTGCGCTGTGCAGACCAGATGAAGATGAAGATTTCACGGCCTATAATCTGACATTGAAAGTGACGGTGCGGGATGACAAGATCGTTGCTGTTACCGATGTAAAAGGGGACGGAGATTCATCAAATGACAGATATATCCTCCGCGCGGCAAACGGAACATCAAGTAAAAAAGGTGTGACAAGCCAGCTGATCGAGAAAGGTAATACAGAAGGAATTGATGCAGTATCGGGTGCAACCTGCACTTCAAAAGCAATCCTGGATGCGTGTGAGAACGCATTGCTTTCTGCAAAAAGACAGTAAAAAGAGACTGAGTTAAAGGAGAGAGAAGAATGAGAGAATTCTGGATGCGCCTGATGAGCCTTGTAGTGATCGTCGGGTTGATATTGGGATATAATTCCGTGTTGGAAGCCAGAGCAAAAGATGAGGAAATTGCAAAACTGAATGCCAAAATCGAAAATACGGAAAGTTTAGAAGATGAGGATTCAAAAAACGGTTCTTATAAAGACGGAACATATACCGGAGAAGCGGATGGATTTGGTGGAACTGTTAAAGTGGAAGTAATAGTAAAAAAGCAGAAGATTAAGGAAATAAATATTGTCTCTGCTGACGGAGAAGATGGTTCTTATCTGACTATGGCGAAAGATATTATACCGAAGATTCTGGATGCGCAAAGTGCAGAAGTAGATACGATCAGTGGTGCGACTTTCAGTTCTACAGGAATTAAGAATGCGACAAAACAGGCATTAGAAAAGGCGGTAAAATAAATGAATGCAAAACAATTGAAAAAGATACATATATGGATAAGGGCAATCATCCAATTGCTGTATTTTATCTTTATTCCGTCGGTATACACGGCAGCATTTGCAGGTGTGAAATATATATTTACACAGATTGGCGCAGGCGAAAAAGTGGCGCTGACATCATTTGTTACTGTACTTATTGTGGTGTGTATATATACTGCTGTTTTCGGAAGATTCTTTTGTGGATTCGCCTGTGCATTTGGAAGTCTTGGCGATGGAGTGAATGCATTATACAGACTGATCTGCAAAAAGATGAAAAAGAAACCGGTGCAGATTCCGGACCGGATTGCAGACAGACTTGTATATCTGAAATATGTGATTCTGGCAATCATCGTATTTATGTGTTATGGCGGTGTATACAATAAAGCGCAGGGAACAAGTCCGTGGGATGTATTTTCCATGATACATGCAGGAAATTTTAAACTGAATGGATATCTCATAGGGCTGGTCATTCTGGTGCTTCTGATTGTCGGAATGTGTCTGGAGGAAAGATTTTTCTGCAGAAATTTCTGCCCGATGGGAGCTGTATTCTCACTGGTTCCGGTGTTACCGACATTTGCACTTCACAGAGACCGGGAATCCTGCATTCCAAAGTGCAGTGCATGTTCCAGAAAATGTCCGGCGAATATCGGACTTCCGACGGACGGTTCCTGGAAAGTAGAAGGTGACTGTTTCCAGTGCCAGAAATGTATAGATACATGTCCGAAGAAGAATATTCACTGCGGAGTGAAAAAGATCAGAGGCAATGAAATATGGTTTACAATCTTAAGAGCTTTGATATTACTTGGATTATGTATCTGGCTTGGCGTATAAAATAACATAACATGCAGACGTGTGTGGAAAACGCACATGTCTGATTAGTAAAATTTTTTTGATTATAAGTTAGAAAATACTAACTTAATAATAAATATTTTCATTAAGGAGGCTTTTATGAAAAAGAAAGAAATGAAGACAAAAGTAATGGCAGTTGCGATGTCGGCGACCATGGCAGCCAGCATTTGTCCGGCGGTACCGGCGATGGCGGTAACGAAAGATCAGGTGGCAAAAGATGGAACATATACGAAGACTGCACATGTCACAAGAACAGAGGATGATGATGAAGATGAATGGAATGAATATGATGTCCGAGTAGCCTTGACTGTAAAAGATGGAAAGTTTTCTGATATTGTAGTAACTCCGGAAAATGGCTATGAGTCTGGTAACGATTCATATTTTAACAAAGCATATTCTAAATCAAAGGGAATAAAATCAAAATTAGCTGGTCAGTCAGCAACAGAAGATACAATTAATAGTTGGGATACCGTATCTACTGCAACAAGATCATCTGATGCCATAAAAAAAGCGGCATTAGAAGCAATCCAGTCAGCACCAGAAGCAAGTACAGCAGCAACTGTAGATACAGCAGCTCTGGAAGCTTCAATTACGAAAGCAAAAGCATTAAAAGAAAGTGATTACACAGCTGAGACATGGAATACGTTAAAGACAGCACTTGCGTCTGCAGAGACAGCACTCGCTGAAAAGAAATCTCAGGATACAGTCGATGCAGCGAAAAAAAATCTTGATAGTGCAATTGATAACTTGAAAGCAGCAGTAAAAGAAGAATATAAATATGTCTATGCAGGACTTAGCTGGGCGGAATACTGGGCAGCAGAAGGAGTACAGGCAGCAGGAGACAGTTCATCATCAGGTGAAGCTGATAAAAAAGGAGAGCTGGATAAAGGAGCTTTTGATGTCGTAACACGTGCAACCGTGAATCATGGACTTCACAGAGGAAGTTATCAGTGCGCAGCAACCATAGAGGCTGAAAACGGGAAATCTTATGAGGTCTCATATTGGACAGCGTCAGATAAAGCTGTTCTGACAAATGGAAAGACGATTACATTTAATCGTGGAGCAATCACGGAAGAAGATGGAACAACAACGAAGATGGTAAAATATGATGTTACAGGTCTGAAATATGTACCGGTAAAAGTAGCATCAGAAGATTATGAAGCGTTCTGCAAGGCATATAAAGTTGTAGAAAATGGCGGAGAACTTGCAGGAGGATTTGCAGAAAATAAACTGCAGTCATACAGTGGTCTGAAAGCAGAAGTTACAGCAGATACAAACGGACTTAAGACAGCAACCAGGAATGCAGATGGAACATTCAGTTTTTCTGCAAAAGAAGCCGGAACAGGTTCCGGTATTGAAGGACAGGAATTAAAAACAGCACCATCCGCAGAAGAAGCAGGACTTACAGTAAAAGAAGCAAATGGTTCTTATGGAGAATTCTTAAGGGTAGATCTGACAGGTAATTACGGAGATCTCGGAGCCAATATGCAGAGTGTAAAATGGACATACTATGGAGACGACAGTACATACACAAATGCAAAAGCAACATATGGAACAAAATTTGCAGCAGATAACTGGATGCATAAATCAATGGGGGTTCAGCTTGGCCTTACCAAATCACTTCGTTGTACATTGCCGGAAGGAACAGATGGAACAGATGGAACAGGATACTGGACAATTACAATTTCAGCACTGGGGTATAAAGATGTAACATATAATTTCCAGGCAACAGATGAAAACATCGTAAAAGACGCAAAAGAAGAGATCAGTACAACAAATCTGGAAGCAGCAATTAAGAAAGCCGAAAGTCTGACGGAATCAGATTATACGGCCGACAGCTGGGCGGCAATGCAGACAGAGCTTCAGGAAGCAAAAGATGAATTAAAAACACCGCATTCACAGGCAACAGTAGATGAGGCAGCCAGTCATCTGAATGCAGCAATCGAGGCACTTGCAAAAGCAGAGAAAAAAGAGACTTATGTTCTCATGAACATCCCATACGCAGCATTCTACAGATCAGAGACAACAAACAATGATGTGGATGTTGACGTATTTACTTCAGCAACGAAGAACAAGACACGTACTACAGGACTTGCAGGTGGTTCTTATCATGAAAATGCAGATGGATCACAGATTGATGGTATTACATTTGCTGTGAAAGTAGATACTTCAGTAGATCTTACAAAATACAAAGAAGTAAAAGATACGGATAAAGTTGATATTACAGTAACGAACCGTGGACAGACATCTACCACAACATTAGAAGGAAAAGATACACTTTTTGAAAACGAGACATATGCATACTATCCATTGACAGAGGCTCCTGCAAATTACAAAGAAGTTTCTATGGACAAGGATGGAAAACTTGTATTCAGCGAGGTTAAAGGAAAGAAAGCAGAAGTTCTGACAGGTGTTACGGCAGAATTGTTAACACAGTCTTCTTATGGAGATTACCAGCTTAATCTGGACGGACTTCCGGAAGATAAGATTACATCTTCTAATGTAAATGCAGTCGTTGTAAAGACAACAGATGGAACTGCCTATGGTATGCGTCATCTGGAGAACATCTGGAGAGGAAATGAGCTCGCTTGGAGTACCGGATATACAGAGTCAGTACATGGTTGCCCGACATCTTCAGCGCATTATGCATCTATGATGGGCAAGACGATTGACAGTATTGAATATTATACAACAAATGGTCTATATACAATTGATGTTAATGATCTTTATGTCCCTGTAAAATTTGCAAAAACAGAGGATGCTGTTAAGGTTGCAGATGCAGATATTTCTGCTGGTAAGACGGCGATAGAGCTGAATCTTAGGGATGATTTTGATCCGGAATACACCGTTGAAGGATTGAATGTGAAAGTAGAAGGCAATGTATTAACATTTAAAGCAGATTCTTCAATTAATCCGGGGAAATATACACTTACAGTAAAAGATAAAAATGGAAAATATGCAGATTTGAAAACAACATTCATTCTGTCAACAACAGATATGCCGGCAACATATGATGCAGATAACAAAAAGCTTACAGTGGCAGAAAACAGTAATGAGGAAGCATTCAATACTTATATCGGAAATATTACATCTGTAAATGTGAACGGCACCGATTATGCAGCAAGTGGAAGAGGTTCTGTAAAGATTATTGATAAAGACGGAACGCTGGTGACAGATGCAGCGCCATTTAAAGATGCGTTGGCCGGAACAGAATTCCAGATCACAGTTACATCAACTGGTTATACAACACCTCTTACATTTACATACAAAGTTCCGGGAGAAACTCCGGCGCCATCTGAAGTAGATACAACGAAACTTGCAGCAGCAATTGAAAAGGCAGAAGGATTAAACGAATCAGATTATACAAAAGACAGCTGGAAAGCACTTCAGTCAGAGCTGACAAAAGCGAAATCTGCACTGGAAGCAAAAGAGAGCCAGGATACAGTTGATAAAGCAGCAGATAGCCTGAACAAAGCAATCGACGCACTGGAAGCAGCGACACCGGATGAGCCGACGAAAGAAGTATCAACAGATGCACTTGAAAAAGCAATTAAAGCAGCAGGTGCTTTAAAAGAATCAGATTATACAGCAGACAGCTGGAAAGCACTTCAGTCAGCACTGGCTGAGGCTGACACGGCACTGAAAGAAAAGAAAAATCAGGATACAGTTGATAAAGCAACTGAGAAGCTGAATAAAGCAATCAGTGCACTTGTGAAAAAGGATGCAGGACAGAAAGTTAACGGTACAAATGGAACAACCGGTACATCAGGCAAATCCGGTAAGACAGGATCCACATCGAATACGAAGAGTGGAAAAGCTGCGAAGACCGGAGATCCATCAAGCATGTTTGCGTGGTTAGGACTTGCAGTAACATCTCTCGGAGCCGGAATCGGAGGATTCTCACTTAAGAAAAAGAAAAGAGAAGATGAAGAATAGTATGAGTTGTATAAAACAACAAATTACAGATTAGAGTAACTTAAGAAAAAGTACCCATGGTAACATAAGTAATATGACACTGTGGGTACTTTTTTTATTCTATATACCGGAAACTTCACAAAGGCTACATAGTTCTCTGCTATAATAATTAAGATCAAAGAAAAATATATCATGAAAATATAAATTTAAGAGGAGGGCCGGGTCTTATGGATAAGATCAAAATATTAGTAGTAGATGATGAAAGCAGAATGAGAAAACTGGTGAAAGATTTCCTTGGAAGAGAAGGATATCAGGTATTGGAAGCCGGCGACGGGATGGAAGCAATGGAAGTATTTTATGATGAAAAAGATATTGCACTGATCATTCTGGATGTGATGATGCCAAGAATGGATGGATGGCAGGTATGCCGTGAAGTACGCCAGTCATCAAAAGTGCCGATCATCATGTTAACTGCAAGGTCAGAGGAACGAGATGAATTACAGGGATTTGCTCTGGGGGTTGACGAATATATTTCCAAGCCATTCAGTCCGAAGATCCTGGTAGCCAGAGTCAATGCAATATTAAGAAGAGCCAATGTATTAGGCGGTGGTGACGAGATCGATGCAGGAGGAATTGTAATCGATAAAGCCGCACATCAGGTGAAGATTGATGGTAAAGAGATTGAATTAAGCTTCAAGGAATTCGAACTGCTGTCATACTTTGTAGAGAATCAGGGCATTGCATTATCGAGAGAGAAGATCTTGAATAATGTATGGGATTATGATTATTTCGGAGATGCAAGAACCATTGATACACACGTAAAGAAATTAAGAAGCAAACTCGGAGAAAAGGGAAATTACATTAAGACAATCTGGGGCATGGGATATAAATTTGAGGTTGATGAAGCATGAAGATCATAAGTAAAGATAAGAAACAGAAGATAAAAAGTGTACATCATTCGATCAAGACGCAGATGATCACATCCTTTGTAGGATTGTTGATCTGTCTGGTCGTGACATTGATGTTCATCAACGGAAAATTTCTGGAGCCGTATTATATAAGTAAGAAGGAATCCCGTTTCATAGAACTTTATGAGAAATTAAATGACGTATCAAATGAAGATAAATGGGACAGCACAAAGAAGAATAATTCACTCATTCATTTCGCTGAAAAGAATAATATTTCTTATCTGGTAATTGAAAAGGATAATGATGTGCATACGAATGTGCATGACAAGAATATGTTGAAGAATCAGATGATGGGATATTTTCTGAATCAGGCACAAAAAGAAAGCCGGACACTGGATTCTACGGATGTCTATCAGATCAACCAGTCATGGGATCCGTGGAATCAGAGTTATTATGTTGATATGTGGGGAAGTCTGGATGACGGCAGTCAGTTCCTGCTTCGAAGTCCGGTAGAAAGTATGCGTGAAAGTGCGTCGATATCCAATCGTTTCTTATTATATATAGGAAGTGTTCTGATCGTTGTATCCATTCTTCTGATCTGGTATTTCTCAAAAAGAATCACAGATCCGATCCGGGAGCTTGCGAGATTATCCGACCGGATGGCAGATCTTGATTTTGATGCGAAATACACCAGCGGCGGAAGCAATGAGATCGGAGAACTTGGAGAGAACTTTAACCGGATGTCAGAGAAATTGGAGAGCACGATCTCTGAACTTAAGAAAGCTAACAACAGTCTGCAGAAAGACATCGAACAGAAAGACAAGCTGGAAAAGATGAGAAACGAATTCCTAGGAAACGTATCTCATGAGTTAAAGACACCGATCGCTCTGATTCAGGGCTATGCCGAAGGATTAAAAGAAGGAGTCAATGAAGATGCGGAGAGTCGGGAATTCTACTGTGATGTTATTATGGATGAGGCGTCCAAGATGAATCAGATGGTCAAGAATTTGCTGACATTGAACCAGCTGGAATTCGGTGATGAAGATATCGTGTTTGAACGATTTAATCTGACGGCACTGGTCAAAGGCGTTCTGCAGAGTATGGAGATCATGGCGGATCAGGCAGGTGCCAAGATTATGTTGCACACAGAAGAGGACATCTATGCGTGGGCAGATGAGTTTAAAGTAGAGCAGGTTGTAAGAAATTATGTAAGTAATGCATGCCATCATGTCAGCGGCGATATGGTGATCGAAGTGAAGATGGTGCAAAAAGACGGCAAAGTCAGAGTATCGGTATTTAATACCGGTAATCCGATCCCGGAAGCAGATGCACCTCATATCTGGGATAAATTCTATAAAGTAGATAAGGCCCATACAAGAGAATATGGAGGCAACGGAATCGGCCTTTCAATCGTAAAAGCAATTATGAAATCATTCAACCAGGAGTATGGTGTAAAGAATTATGACAATGGAGTTGAATTCTGGTTTGAACTTGATGTACAATAAACCATAACAGTTCACTTGACAAATAATATAAAGTAAATGTCCGGGACAATATCCCTGATATACCACATATGAAAGGCAGGACAACAAGATGATTGCAATTATTGATTACGATGCAGGAAATATAAAGAGTGTGGAGAAAGCCATGCAGCTTCTGGGACAGGAAGTAATAATCACAAGAGACAGAGAGACGATCATGAATGCAGATAAAGTGATCCTTCCGGGAGTCGGAGCATTTGGAGATGCGATGAGTAAACTCAGACAGTATGGGCTTGATGAGGTGATCAGGGATGTGACAGCAAAGGGAACTCCTTTCCTGGGAATCTGTCTTGGTTTACAGTTATTATTTGAACGAAGTGATGAGACGCCGGGCGTGGAAGGACTTGGAATTCTGAAAGGTGAGATACTAAGAATCCCGGATAAGGAAGGCCTTAAGATTCCACATATGGGATGGAACTCTTTGAAGTTCCAGAATAACGGAAGATTATTCAAAGGGATTCCGGAAGATTCCTATGTATATTTTGTTCATTCTTATTATTTGAAAGCAGCAGATGAGGGAATTGTAACTGCTACGACAGAATACAGTACACATATCCATGCTTCGGTAGAACAGGGGAATGTATTCGCATGCCAGTTCCATCCGGAAAAAAGCAGTGATATCGGAATTCAGATATTAAAGAACTTTGTGGAATTATAGGGAGGACATCATTATGCATACAAAAAGAATCATTCCATGTCTGGATGTAAATAACGGAAGAGTTGTAAAGGGAGTAAATTTTGTATCGTTAAGAGATGCCGGAGATCCGGTTGAGATTGCAAAAGCGTATGATAAAGCAGGTGCAGATGAGCTGGTATTTCTTGATATTACAGCATCATCGGATGCCAGAGGTACAGTGGTAGATATGGTACGCAAGGTGGCAGAAAACGTATTCATCCCATTTACAGTTGGCGGAGGAATCCGTACAGTAGATGATTTTAAGGCACTCTTAAGAGAAGGTGCGGATAAGATTTCAATTAATTCATCTGCAATTAATACACCGAATCTGATATCAGAAGCAGCAGAAAAGTTCGGCAGCCAGTGTGTAGTTGTTGCAATTGATGCAAAGAAGCGGGAAGATGGAAGTGGCTGGAATATTTATAAGAATGGCGGACGGATCGATGTAGGAATTGATGCAGTGGAATGGGCTTCGAAAGTGGAGAAGCTTGGAGCAGGTGAGATCCTTTTGACAAGTATGGATTGTGACGGAACAAAAGCCGGATATGATCTGGAACTTACGAAAGCAATTGCCGGGGAAGTGAATATTCCGGTGATCGCATCCGGAGGTGCCGGCAGTCTGGAACATTTTTACGATGCACTGACGGAAGGAAAAGCGGATGCGGCTCTGGCAGCATCATTATTCCACTATAAGGAACTGGAGATCAGAGAAGTAAAAGAATATTTAAGAGGAAAAGGTGTATCCGTTCGTCTGTAAGAATGAACAAAGATAAGAGGAAAAAGGATAGTGTAAAACATGGCAGCAATTAATAATGACTGGCTGGATGCTCTGAAAGGAGAGTTTAAAAAGCCATATTATAAAAAATTATTTGAAACAGTCAACGAAGAATACAGGACAAGACAGATATTTCCGCCTGCAGATGATATTTTTAATGCATTTCATCTGACACCTTTACATAATGTAAAAGCGGTTATACTGGGACAGGATCCATATCATAATGTAGGACAGGCACACGGACTTTGCTTTTCTGTGAAGAAAGGAGTAGATATTCCGCCGTCACTGGTGAATATCTATAAAGAATTGCATGATGATCTGGGATGTACGATCCCCAATCACGGCTGCCTGACCAAGTGGGCTGAGCAGGGAGTCCTGATGTTAAATACGGTATTAACAGTAAGAGCGCATCAGGCCAATTCGCATAAAGATATTGGATGGGAAGAATTTACAGATGCAGCTATCATGGCATTAAACAGTCAGGATCGTCCGATCGTTTTCATCTTATGGGGGGCACCGGCTCAGAGAAAGGCAAGGATGCTTACGAATCCCAAACACCTGATCCTGAAAGCCCCGCATCCGAGTCCGTTATCCGCATATCGTGGATTTTTCGGAAGTAAGCCATTCAGTCAGACCAATGATTATCTGAGAGCTCACGGAGTAGAGCCAATTGACTGGCAGATTGAGTAGATGAGGAGAATATAAGGAAAGTATGAAGAAAATTAAGGCATTACTTGTGGTCGTTTGCACAGGTGTATTATTGACAGCCTGCGGCAATCCATCCCAAAAAGGGGTAGAATACTTAGAAGACGGAAAATATGATCAGGCAATCGAACAGTTTGAACAGGCAGTAGATAAGAAGAAAAATGTCGGGGATGCTTATCGTGGCATTGGAATTGCCAAATGGGAAAAGAAGGATTATAAAGGTGCAAGAAAAGCTTTTAAGAAAGCACTGGAAAATGATGCCGAAAAGACGGGAACCATCTATAATATGATTGGAAACTGTGATCTGAAACTCGGAAAAGCGAAAGAGGCATTAAATTATTATAATCTTGGCCTGGCACAGGAAGATTCCGGTAAAAAGATGAAAAAAGAGATGCAGTACAATATTATTGTTGCATATGAACAGATGGAAGACTGGGAAAGTGCAAAGGTAAAACTGGAAGAGTATCTGGAAAATTATCCGAATGACAAATCGGCAAAAAAAGAGGCCGAGTTTCTGAAAACAAGATAAATGGAATGAATCTATAGAAAATGGAAACAGTATGATAGAAATAAAAAATGAAATAGAAAAAGTAATACTGGTCGGTGTATCACTTTCAGATCAGGATGATACAAAAGAATCTCTGGAAGAATTAAAAGATCTGGTGTCCACGGCAGGAGCCGAGACCGTAGGAATGGTCATTCAGAACAGAGAACAGCAACATCCGGGAACCTATGTCGGAAAAGGAAAGATTGAAGAACTGAAAAGTATGATCTGGGAGCTTAGGGCGACAGGAATCGTATGTGATGATGAACTTTCTCCGGCACAGATGAAGAATCTGCAGGATGAACTGGATGTAAAAGTAATGGACAGAACATTGATCATTCTGGATATCTTTGCGGCAAGAGCATCTACAAGTGAAGGCAAGATTCAGGTAGAACTGGCGCAGTTAAAGTACCAGCAGACCAGATTGGCGGGCTTTGGTAAGGCTATGTCGAGGCTTGGAGGAGGAATCGGAACCAGAGGCCCGGGAGAAAAGAAACTTGAGATGGACAGGCGTCTGATCAAGAGCAGGATCGCACAGCTTAACCGTGAATTAAAAGATGTAAAGAAGCACAGAGAAGTAACAAGAGAGCAGAGAAGCCGCAGTCATATTCCGGTGGCCGCGATTGTTGGTTATACGAATGCGGGAAAATCAACACTTCTGAATACGCTGACCGGTGCAGGGATTCTTGCAGAGGATAAATTATTCGCAACCCTGGATCCAACAACCAGAGATCTGAAGCTGCCAAGTGGTCAGGAAATCCTGATGACAGATACGGTAGGATTTATCAGAAAACTTCCGCATCATCTGATCGAGGCATTTAGAAGTACACTGGAAGAAGCCAGATATGCAGATATTATCCTGCATGTAGTAGATGCTTCTAATCCGCAGATGGATGAGCAGATGCATACGGTGTATGAAACACTTCAGAATCTGGGTGTGAAAGACAAACCGGTTATCACAGTATTTAATAAGATCGACCGTATGGAGGATATCTGGGTGCCGAGAGATCTTCATGCAGACTATTATGTGAAAATCTCAGCCAGGACAGGAGAAGGAATTACCGAATTCCTTCAATCTGTAGAAGCAGTATTAAGGGAGCAGAAAGTAGAGATTGAGGCACTTTATCCATATAAAGAGGCCGGAAAGATTCAGCTGATCCGAAAGTACGGGGAACTGCAGGAAGAAGAATACCGGGAAGATGGTATCTTTGTAAGGGCTTTTGTTCCGGCAGAACTTTACGGACAGGTACGGCCCGAAGGCGTAACACCGAACAATTGTTTATAAGCTCTGGAGAAGGTAGAGTAATCTTTAAAACCACAATCATAACAAACCTGTGTGCCAGGCGCACCGGTAGATAAAAGTTCTTTCGCAAGCAGGAGCCGTTTCTGGGAGATGTATTGTCCCAGAGTATAACCGGTCTCCTGCTTGAATAATCTCATCATATAATATTTACTGATATAGAATTGATCTGCGATCAGATCGATTGACAGATTTTCACAGAGGTGTTCGCCTACATAATCAAGGATGGCGAGCACCTTTTCATTACAATTATCAGTATCGATATATTCGAGCCGGTTCTTTCTTACGGCCCGGTTCAGATGTATCATAAATTCCAGAAACATAACCTGTCTGTAAAGCTCGGAAGCATAGCCGCCATCTGTAAACGAATGCTCCAACTGAGAGATAGAACGAAACAGAGAGCTTTTTTCGAAAGATGGGATACGCAGAACATTGGAATGTTCTTTTGCAGCCTTTTGAAAACAATAACTCAGATCATAATTATCTGTCTGATAAGCATTCATAAAATTAGGTGAGATATAGACAATGATTCTTTCATATGGGCAGGAATTGTCAACGGTCAGTCTGTGGATATCGCCTTGTTTTACAAGTACAATGTCATAAGGTTTCAGATCGTAAGAACGGCCCTCGATCATGTAATTTACTTTGCCACGGATGAAGATGGTGATCTTATCAAAGTCATGATAGTGGTAGTCTATTTCTTTTGTCTCCTGATCTGTCAGATGAAAGAGACGGAATTCGCTGTTCAGGTATCCTTTTTTCTCATATTGTTCCATTATCGGTACCTCCCCGGATATATATTGGACTGTCTATAGAAAGTTTATATGAAAATGGCATTATTTGCAAGAAATACAGCATTATTTACGTAGAATATGGAAATAATGCCTGTTATGATAAAGATATATAGAACAGAAAATATAAAAGCGATCAATATAAAAAAGCTGGGAACAAAGATCAGGAGGAAAAAAAGATGAAGGTAGTAGTAGAACGTTATCATGGACTTGGCAATGATTATCTGGTATTTGATCCGAATCATAACGAATTAAAACTGGATGAGGCAAATGTAAAAATGCTCTGTGACCGTAATGAGGGACTGGGAGCAGACGGAGTACTTGAAGGCCCGATTCTGAAAGAAGACGGTATGCACGTAAAAGTATGGAATCCGGACGGAAGTGAATCTGAGACCAGTGGAAATGGTGTCCGCATTTTTGCAAAATATCTGAAAGATGCAAGTTATGTACAGAAAAAGAATTTTAAATTATATACAGGAAACGGTCCGGTCGAAGTTACATTTTTAAATGAGGACGGAAGCCGCCTGCGTGTATCGATGGGAAAATTATCTTTCTGGAGTGATGAGATTCCTGTTATTGGAGAAAGACGAGAAGTGATCAATGAGGATATGGTATTTGGAAGAACGTTGTATCCGGTTACCTGCGTATCGATCGGTAATCCTCATTGTGTCATTCCGATGCGGGAGATCTCAAAACCACTAGTATGTAAGATCGGTGATTATTCTGAGATCGCAAGATATTTCCCGAACAGGATCAATACACAGATTATGCAGGTGATCGATAAGGAAAATATCGCAATCGAGATCTTTGAACGAGGTGCAGGTTATACAAGAGCATCCGGAACAGGTGCCTGTGCAGCGGCAGGAGTTGCATACAAACTGGGGCTGACTAACAGTAAAGTGATCGTTCATATGCCTGGAGGAGAACTTCAGGTAGAGGTAGAAGATGACTGGAATGTATATATGACAGGTGATGTCTTCTATATTGCAAAGGTAACATTAAGCAATGAATTTGCAGAAAGACTTCGCGCATTGTAGACTAATATGTATACAACAAACATATATTCGTGTTATACTAGGGCATAAGGAGGAAACCTTATGCCTTTAAAATTTGTATTTGGGCCGTCGGGCTCAGGAAAATCAACGTATTTATATCAGCATGTCATAGAAGAATCTGAAAAAAATCCACAGGAGAATTTCATAGTGCTTGTACCGGAGCAGTTTACAATGCAGACACAGAAAGATCTGGTTCGTATGCATCCGAGACACGGAATCATGAATATTGATGTATTGAGCTTTGCACGTCTTGCATACCGTGTGTTTGAAGAGACCGGAGTAAAGAAAATACCGGTACTGGATGATGAGGGAAAGAATCTGATCCTGCGAAAGATCGCAGGGAATTATGAGGATAAACTGACTGTCCTAAAGGGAAATATTAAGAAACTGGGGTATATCTCTGAGGTCAAATCTGTGATTTCGGAATTTACACAATATGATATCGGGGAAGAAGAACTGGATGATATGATAGATTCGCTGGATGAAGAATCCAGGTTATATTATAAATTAAAAGACATCCGGCTTTTATATGATGGTTTTCAGGATTATTTAAGAGAACGTTATATCACAAAGGAAGAGTTGTTAGATGTGCTAAGCCGAGAAGTTAGAGAATCAGAGCTTTTAAAGAACAGCACAGTGGTACTGGATGGATTTACAGGCTTTACACCGGTGCAGAACAGGCTGATTCTAGAGCTTATGAAATATTGTAAGGGTGTATGGATAACGGTTATCATGGATGAAAGAGAGAATCCATATTCTTACAGACATCCATATCAGCTGTTTGGACTGAGCAAGCAGATGGTGACAACATTAATCAGTCTGGCGAGGGAAGAACACATTGCGGTAGAGGAACCGGTCTGCCTGTATGGATATCCGGTAAAGCGTTTTGAGAAAAATAAAGAGCTGGCATTTCTGGAGCGGAATATTTTCAGATATGGAGCAGGAACATATGAAAAAGAAGTGAAAAATCTTGGAATTCATGTGGCGCGAAATCCGGGAGAAGAAGCAATGGCTGTAGCAGAAGAGATCAGGAAACTGGTAAGAAAAGAAAGATACCGTTATCGTGAGATTGGTGTCATAGTCAGTGATATGAATGTATATGGAGACTATCTGGAACAGGCATTTGAAACATATGGAATTCCTGTATTTATGGATCATAAGAGAAGTATTCTGCTGAATTCATTTGTAGAATACCTGAGAAGTCTTCTGAATATGGCAGAGAAGAATTTCTCTTATGAAAGTGTATTCCGTTTCTTGCGGACGAATCTTGCAGGATTTGGTTATGAAGAGGTCGATGAACTGGAAAATTATGTGATCGGACTCGGAATCCGAGGCTATAAGGGCTGGCAGAACCGATGGATCCGTCGTATGAAAGGGATGGAAGAAGAGGAACTGGAGAGGCTGAATCATTACCGAGTACAAATGGTAGAAAAAGTGGATAATCTGATGTTTGTTTTAAAACAAAAGAGGAAAACCGTAAAAGATATTACCTTGGCAGTATATGAATTTATGGTTCAGGAGAATATTCAGGAAAGACTTAAGAAAACAGAAGAAGAATTTCAAGAGGCAGGGGAACTGGCTCTGGCAAAGGAATATTCTCAGATTTACCGGATTATCATAGAGTTGTTTGATAAGTTTGTGGCACTTCTCGGAGAGGAACCGGTGGGCTTAAGTGAGTATTGTAAACTTCTGGATGCAGGTCTTGAAGAAGCAAGGGTCGGCGTTATTCCGCCAAGTGTAGATCAGGTGGTAGCCGGAGATATGCAAAGGACCAGACTGAAAGATATAAGAGCACTTTTTTTTGTGGGAGCCAATGACTGTTTCCTGCCGGGGGCGCTTTTAAGAACGGGACTTCTGTCTGAACGCGACAGAGAAAAATTCCGTCAGGCTGATCATGCGTTGTCTGCGGGAGGTAAAGAAAAAGCTTATGTCCAGAAGTTCTATCTGTATATGAATCTGACGAAACCATCGGAAAAGCTTAAGGTATATTACAGCAAGGTGTCCGCGGACGGGAAGGCATTAAGACCGTCCTATCTGATTCAGGAATTATTGCGTCTGTATCCGGATGTGAAGGTACGGGACGAGGATGAGAAGGAACTGGTGCAAAAAGAACTGACGGAAAAAACAGGGGTAAAATATCTGATCCGTGGTCTTCAGGAGAAAAATCTGGATGTCACATGGCAGGAGCTTTATACTTGGTATCAGAAAGATCCAAAGTGGAAAGAAAAAGTAGACGAACTTTTAACGGCATGGTACTACAGACGTCCGGAGGATCCATTGTCGGAAAGCGTTGCAAAGCAGCTTTACGGTGAAAATTTCGAAGGAAGTATTACCCGAATGGAACGGTATGCAAGTTGTGCATGTGCACATTTCCTTGCATATGGATTACGTCTGAAAGAACGGCCGGTATATGAGTTTAAAGCAGTGGATCTTGGAAATGTATGTCACAGTGCCCTGGAATTATTTTCAAAAAAAGCATCTGAAGCAGGCGGCTGGACGATCCTGACAGAAGAACAGAGGAAAGAACTGATCAATGAATGTGTGGAGGCAGCGATCACAGACTATGGTAACTCAGTGTTATACAGTTCGGCGAGAAATGAACAACTGATCGTCAGGATGAAACAGATGCTGGAACGCACAGTATGGGCACTTACGAATCAGCTTAAGGCAGGAGATTTTGTGCCGGAGGCATATGAGCTTCGTTTCTTTGGAGGAAAGATCGACAGAGTAGATGTGTGTGAAACCGAAGAACAGGTATATGTTAAGGTGATGGATTATAAGACTGGAAGCAAGGCGTTTGATATCGTAGCATTGTATCACGGCCTGCAGCTTCAGCTTATGATCTATATGGATGCGGCAATAGAATTTCAGAAGAAACGCCACCCGGAGAAAGAAGTTGTTCCTGCGGGCGTATTTTATTATCGGATCCAGGATCCGATTGTAGATAAGACGAAAGATAAAGAAGAAGCAGAACAGGCAGTCTTAAAGCAGCTGAAACCAGACGGGATTATACCGTTAAAGGCAGAGATCCTTAAGCATCTGGACCGGGATACAACGGGAGAATCTATGGCAGTCCCGGTGAAATATAATAAGAACGGCAGTGTGTCCGGATACTCTAAAGTAGTTGCGGGAGAGGATTTCCAGGCAATGATGGTACATGCCCGGAAAAAGATGAAAGATGCAAGAACAAAGATATTAAATGGAGATGTAGGAGCACTTCCATATAAGAGAGGACAGGAAAGCGGCTGTGATTATTGTCCATACCGGCAGGTGTGCGGCTTCGACGTGAAAATCCCGGGATATGAATATCGTGATATAGGAATAACGGGAAAAGAAGAAGCAATGGAAGCAATGCGGATGGAGCAGAAAGGAGGAGAATAGCCATGGGTGTGAAGTGGACGGAAGAACAGGAGAAAGTAATCCGATTACGGAATCGCAATATTCTGGTATCAGCGGCAGCAGGTTCCGGGAAAACGGCAGTTCTGGTAGAACGAATCATCACAATGTTGACAAAAGATGACCCTCCGATGGATGTGGACCGACTTCTGATCGTTACTTTTACGGAGGCAGCAGCATCGGAAATGAAAGAACGAATCCGGCTGGCAATCGAAAAGAAACTGATGGAATATCCGGATAATGAACATCTGAAGCAGCAGGCTACTCTGATCCATAATGCGCAGATCACAACGATACACAGTTTCTGCCTTTCCGTGATCCGTGATCATTTTCATGCGATTGATATTGATCCGGGATTCAGAATTGGTGAAGAAGGCGAATTAAAGCTCCTAAGACATGATGTACTGGAAGATATGCTGGAGGAAAAATATCAGGAAGGCAGTAAGCGTTTTCTTGACTTTACCGCAGCGTACAGTACCGGCCGGAATGATAAAAAGATTGAGGATCTGATACTTAAAATTTATGAGTTTTCCAGAAGTTATCCGGACAGTGAAGCATGGCTGGATTCCTGTGTAAAAGCCTATGAAATCCCGGATGTAAAGGCACTGGAAGGAAGCAGCATCATGAAGAAAGTGATGACAGATATCAGAAAGAATCTGGAAGATGCAAAAGAACTGCTTATCTATGCGGAAAATGTGGCATTAAGTCCGGAAGGGCCTGCCGTATATGAAGCAACACTAGAAAAAGATCTGCAGGTCATTGAAGAATTGTGTAACAGGGCGTCTTATAAAAGCCTTGCGGAAGCATTTTCGAATGTAAAATGGGCGAGGATCGCAGCAAACAAGGATAAAACAGTATCAGAAGAAAAGATTGACCTGGTCAAAAAGATCAGGGAAATGGTCAAAGGGATTGTGAAAAATATGAGCGCCCAGTATTTCTATGAAAGTCCGGAAGAACTGGTGGAAGATCTTCGGGTATGTGCTCCGGCAATGGAAGAACTGGCGGATCTGGTGCGGCTTTTTGCAGAGAGATTCGAAGAGCAGAAGCGTGCCCAGAATATGATCGACTTTTCTGATATGGAACAGTATGCACTGAGGATTCTGACGCAGAAGACGGAAAATGGTTTTGTTCCGTCCAAAATAGCGGAAGAATATCAGAAGCAGTTTGAAGAAATCATGATTGATGAGTATCAGGACAGTAACCTGATCCAGGAAGCAATTCTTACCAGTGTATCTGGCTGCAGAAGTGGAAGATACAATATATTTATGGTGGGGGATGTAAAACAGAGTATTTACAGATTCCGTCTGTCCAGACCGGAATTATTTCTGGAAAAATTCCGCACATATAATATAGAAGAAAGTAAGACGCAGAGAATTGATCTGCACAAGAATTTTCGAAGCCGGAAAGAAGTACTTGAAAGTGCCAATGCCATATTCAGACAGATCATGACTGAAAAACTGGGCGGAATCGTCTATGATGATCAGGCAGCTCTTTATCCGGGAGCTGAATATCCGGAAAATGACAATGTTAAGACAGAGATTCTTGTGATGGACAGTGACCTGGAAATATTGTCAAAAGAGGAAGACTTTGAGGAGAAAATTCCTTCCGAGAGGGAACTGGAGGCAAGAATGATCGCAATGCGTATCCGGGAACTTCTGCGTTCACAGAAAGTTACAGATAAAGAGACAGGGGAACTTCGGAATGTGCGTTACTCGGATATTGTAATCCTGACGAGAAGTATCAAAGGATTTGCCGATGTATTTACCGAAGTGTTGAACCGGGAAGGAATACCGACTTATGCAGGAACAAGCGAGGGATATTTTCAGACTCAGGAAATTGGGGTGCTCATGGATTATTTGAGGGTCTTGGATAACAGAAGGCAGGATATTCCACTTACTGCTGTCTTAAGTTCAGCATTTGCCGGACTATCTCAGGAAGAACTGGCAGAAATACGGTGTGCATATCCGGATACGGTATTCTTTGAGAGTGTGACGAAGTACAGAGAACAAGGAGAGAATGCGGATATACAACTGAAACTTCAAAAATGTCTGGATCAGATGGATGACTTTAGAAAGATTGTACCGTATACACCGATGCATGAATTGCTCTGGAAGATATTGGAAACAACCGGATATGGAGATTATGTTGCATCCATGCCGGGAGGTGCACAGAGGAAAGCAAATCTGGATATGTTGATTGAAAAAGCCAGAGCGTACGAGTCAACGAGCTACAAAGGATTGTTTCATTTTGTAAGATATATTGAACAGCTTCAGAAATACGATGTAGATTACGGAGAAGCAAGTATAGAAGATGAGCATGCAGACACGGTACGGGTAATGACGATTCATAAAAGCAAAGGTCTGGAATTCCCTGTTGTGATCGTGGCCGGAATGGGAAAACGATTTAATATGCAGGATGCAAGGAGTGCTGTGGCTCTTCATGCCGGAATGGGTGTTGGACTGGATGCAGTTAATCTGGAATACAGGACTAAGATATCAAGCATTATCAAAAAGGTGATCCAGAAAGAAGAAGCTCTGGAAAGTCTTGGAGAAGAACTTCGTGTATTGTACGTTGCACTTACGCGTGCAAAAGAAAAACTAATCATTACAGGAACACTTTCAAATCCCGAAGATAAGATATCTGACGGGCGGGTATTTCAGGGAAATAAGAGAAAAGAATTATCATTCTTGCAGCTGAGCCATGCGGTGACGTACTGGGACTTCATATTACCGGCAGTTCTGCGTACAGAAGGAGAACCATTAAAACTTCAGATCTTACATGTAGAAGATGTGGTAAAAGAAAGCATAGAAGAGGAAGAAAAAAGTGGGATTTCCAGAGCTGTTCTTGAAAACTGGGATGTGAATGAGATTTACGAGCCAAAGCTTCATGATATGATGAAAGAACAGTTTGAATTCATCTATCCGTACGAAAAAAGCAGTATGAGAAAGCTGAAATTTACAGTTACCGAGCTGAAAAAGCGGGCATATGAGATTGGTCTGGATGGCGGCGAAGAAGAACGAGAAGAAGAAGGAGAACTTCTGCAGGAAGAACCGGAAGTTGTGCCGATGATTCCGCAATTTTTGCAGGAAGATGAGGTTCTGGTCGGAGCTGCAAGAGGTACGGCTTATCACAGAGTTATGGAACTTCTGGATATGAAAGGGATGCCTGAATTTACAGAAGATACGGCCGGGGAAAAAGAAAACTGGAAGAAATATTTTATGGACTGGCTGGATGATCAGGTAAGAAGAGGACGGATAGAAGAAGATGCCGCAAGATGTATCTGCTGGGAAGATATCCTGCAGTTTGCAAAGTCAGGTATAGGAAGGCGGCTGCGGGAAGCGGACGGTAAACAAAGACTTTGGAGAGAGCAGCCATTTGTACTGGGAATAGATGCCAGAGAGCTGTATCCGGAGGAAGAAGACGGGGAACTGATACTGGTACAGGGAATTATCGATGCCTATTTTGAAGAACCGGACGGACTTGTCGTGCTGGATTATAAGACCGACAAGGTAAGACGGAAGGAAGAACTGGCAGAAAGGTATCAGGAGCAGCTGCGCTATTATGCAAAAGCGTTGGAACAAATGACCGGAAAGAAAGTAAAAGAAAAGATTATATATTCCTTTACACTAAAAGAGGGGATTTATATTAAATAAATAGAAAAAGGCACATCTGTGTATCGTAAGAAATTATTTCAGTTATTTGAAAGATTTTGCGATGACCGGGTGTGCTTTTTTTATCATCATACGTTTGAGAAAAGCTATCGGTGACAGATTCTGCAGATTTAACCTTACATTTTTGTAATGTAAACAATATGTGTTGACATACTATATTATACGACATATAATATACGTAACGAAATAATATTAGATAATAATGCGAAAGGGAGTGAGAGCATGGTTTTTAATACAGGCGCAGCTCTTCTGGATGCAATTGTGCTGGCGGTAGTATCGCGGGAAGATGAAGGAACTTATGGATATAAGATTACGCAGGATGTAAGAAAAGCGATCGATGTATCAGAATCTACATTATATCCGGTGCTTCGGAGGCTGCAGAAAGGGGATTATCTGGAAGTCTATGACCGGCAGTTTGACGGAAGAAACAGACGTTATTATAAAGTGACGGAAAGTGGAAGAACGCAGCTTGCCATGTATCAGAAAGAATGGAAAGAATATTCCGGAAAGATCAGCGAATTGTTTGAGGGAGGTAGATTAGAATGAACAGAGTAGAATTTATGGAGACGCTGTCCAGACTTCTTCAGGATATCCCGGAAGAGGACAGAATCGATGCGTTGAAATATTATAATGATTATTTTGATGATGCAGGGTCTGAGAATGAGCAGAATGTAATAGAAGAACTGGAAAGTCCGGAAAAAGTAGCGATGAAGATCAAAGCGGACCGGGAAGACACAGAAGACGGCAAAGAAGGTGGAACGGAAAAAACAACCGAAGAAGCAATCGGCAAAGTAACCGGAGAAAATGCAGCATACTCTGGAGCTAGGGAACAGCATGACCGGGAAAACACATACCAGTATTATCAGGAAGATACATACGGAGAAGAAAAGGATAATAAGATATATCAGGATAACGGAACCTATGATTATGAAAGCCAGGAGAAAAAGCCGTGGACAAACAAATGGCTAAAATTGGCCATGATCATAGCAATTGTAGTGATCGGATTTCCGATTGTGATACCGCTTGGAGCAGGGATTCTGGCATTAATTGCAGGAATTGTAATAGCAGTGTTCTGTTTGTTTGCAGCGATTGTAATCGGTTTTGCGGCAGTGGTGATGGTCGGTGTTGTGCTTTTTGCTGCAGGAATAGGAAGCCTGTTCGCCAATCCGGGTGTGGGACTTGCGGTTCTTGGAGCAGGACTGATGGTGATCGCGATTGGTGTAATCGGTACCGTAGTTGGAGTAAGACTCTGTATTATCGTATTTCCGGGAATCGTCAGAGGAATTGTATATATTTTAAGAAAACCATTTCACAGAAAGGCGGTGGCATAAGAGATGAAGAAACGTTGGAAAATATTCTGGATCGTGTGTGGTTCTATGTTTCTGATTGGAATCATATGTTGTTCAGTATCCTGGGGAATGGGAACGAGCCTGACAGATATAGCACATCAATTTCCACATGGGATCAGCTGGGTATCCGAAGATAAGACATATGGTGATCCGGATGATGATGATGATGACGATATAGATGATGATCAGGAGGAAGATAATGAGACTGATACAGACGATGATCAGGACGAACAGAAACAGGAAGAAACAGTACAAGCACAGGAGAAAGCGAACATGAAAGATGCAACCGGTGTTATAGAAGGAAACGGAAAAGCAACATATCAGAATATCCATGAGATAAAAAGTACGATGCGCGAAGGAAGAATCCATCTGAAGACACAGTCAGATACAGATGAGATTACAGTAGAAAGCAAAGACACACATGAAAAGCTTGGCTTTTGTGCGTTTGCCAAAAATGGAACCTTATATCTTACATCGAATAAAAAGATTAAAAGAATCAAGAATATAGGAAAAGGAACCATTACTGTGACGCTTCCGAAAGATATGGAACTGGAAAAGGCAGAGCTGGATCTGAAGGCTGGTGAATTAAGGGCAGAGCAGATTTTTGCAAAAGATCTTGAGGTAAATGCCGGAGCAGGTGAGGTTAACATCCTGGAATTTGCAGCTGAAAAAGCAGAATTTAAATGTGGGGCTGGTTCCATAACTGCAACAGGCGATGCAAAGAAGAAAATCGAAGCAGACTGCGGAGTAGGAGAGATAAACCTGAAGATAAAAGGAAAGCAAAAAGATTATAATTATGACCTGGACTGTGGTATCGGAGAAATTCGATGCGGAGATGACAGCTTTTCAGGATTTGGGAGAGAAAAAAGCATTGATAATGGCGCAGACAAGAAAATGGATATTGACTGTGGTATCGGATCTATCAATGTAGCATTTATGGAACAGCTGTAAATACAGACAGATGTAGATGATCACAAAGATAATAAAGCAGGCAGAGTATATAATAAAAATATGGAGGACAGAACAATGGAAGGAAAAAGATTATACCGATCAAGAAAAGACAGAATGATATGTGGAGTATGTGGTGGAATCGCAAAATATTTCAACATTGATCCGACACTTGTGAGACTGGCATTTGTACTGATCTCAATGGGAGCCGGATCGGGGGTACTGGCTTATATTGTTGCGGCGATTATTATACCGGATGATCCGGAGGAAAATTAAGGGGTATTTCTATTTAGTTCATCATCGTGGCTTATCCCGGTCCATGAGAAAGACTTGGTATTATGTTTGTTGCTGGATGTCACGATGCAGAAGTTCTAAGGCAGTCCGCCTTCCCTAAGAACGAAAGGGTCTCCGCTCAAAACTCACCCCTACGGGGTTCAAACAGTTCGCTCCGTCCCTTTAACGGGAAGTCAAACTGCCTAAGAACTTCTACACATCGCGCCAAAATACGCATCAAACACAATACCAAGTCTTTCTCATGTCGTGATTGGCCAATGATAATGAATTCAATAGAGGGATTGTAACCGTTGTGTAGCCGGAAAGTTGTGGTGAAACCATTGATTTTCCGGCTTTTTCGTACACTTCCGGTATCACAAAGGTTACGGTTCCTCTGTTTAATTATTCCGGTCGGTGACAGCCGCCATGATGCATTAAATAGAAAAAAGTGGGCATACTTATAAGAAAACGAAAGGAATGCACCCACTATGTCATCAAAAAAGAAAACCCCAATCCACCTGGAGGACCTTACTCCAGATGAAAAAGTAAAATATGAGATTGCGGAGGAATTAGGCCTTCTGGACCGGGTGATGCAGGATGGATGGAAATCACTTACATCCAAGGAAACCGGTCGAATCGGAGGGTTGATCACGAAAAAGAAACGGGAAAATGAAAAAAATGACAAAAGTATTACGAATGTTAATTAGTGTGAAGATTGTGTAATAAAGGTTGAAAAGGGAATATCCATTTGCTATAATCGAAAAACTGGGAAAAGAGTTAGCAGGTGAGGATATGAACGAAAAGATTAATGTTTTAGATGTGAATATAGACAGCTGTACAGCAAAAGAAGCCATGAAAGAAACGATAGCTTTTCTGGAGTCAGAACCTGTAAGCGTGATAGATGTGGTATCGGTAGACGGTCTTATGCAGATGAATGATCTTTCGGAACTTAAGGCCAGGATGAATGAATTTGATCTTGTGCTGCCGGGGGAAAAGCTGATTCTTGAAGCAGCAGAAGAAGCGAGGCTGCCAAAGGAAATCGATATAAAATTATATCTGAAGATGTTTATGCGTTATTTGCATAAGAATCATAAGAGAATGTATCTTCTGGTCGAATCGGAGGAAGATGGACAGGAAGCATTTCGCTATATGCAGAGAACCTACAGTGGGATTCAGCTGGTAGGTCTTGCAAAAGTATCAGCGGAGGGAAGGGCAGACGACATGTTGGTCAATGCGATTAACGGAAGTGAAGTGGATTGTATTCTTTCGGCATTGTCAGTACCGTTACAGGAAGATTTTATAGCGAAAAATAGGAATCTCTTGGATGCAAGAGTATGGGTCGGCGTCGGGAATAGAATGTTCTCGGATCACAGGCAGGGACTTGGTCATGGGAAGCTGGCAAAATTTCTGTTGAATCATATATTTAAGCGTGAAATGGAAAAAAATAAGCTAAAAACAAAATCCTAAGAAAAACATAAGAAATATGTTTCGTCACTATGTCTATGGGATAAATGTGAATAAATTGTAAAAAAACTGAGGAAATTACCAAAAAAGTGTGATTTCCTCTTTATTTTTTTGGTCATATATATTAAGATAAGATTTGACAGTATACATTTTGGAAATTTGTAGATAAGATTTGTTGTGGAAAATGTATATTGAAAAGAGTGGAGGAGATGGAATATGATATCTAATCAAATACTTCAAAACACAATTGAAGGATTGAAAGGGATTACACGAATTGACTTTTGCGTGATGGACACAGACGGTAAATCTCTTGCAAGCACATTTTCAGAACAGGAGAACTATGTAGAGGAGGTTATCTCCTTTGTAGAATCCCCGGCAGACAGTCAGGTCGTACAGGGATATCAGTTTTTTAAGATTTTTGATGAACATCAGTTAGAGTATATTCTTCTTGCCAATGGAGGAAGTGATGATGTTTACATGGTAGGTAAGATTGCGGCCTTCCAGATTCAGAATCTTCTTGTAGCATATAAAGAAAGATTTGACAAAGATAATTTTATCAAAAACCTGCTGTTAGATAATCTGTTGCTGGTAGATATTTACAACCGTGCTAAGAAATTACATATTGACACAGAAGTAAGACGTGTTATCTTTATTATTGAAACAAAGCACGAAAAAGATACGAATGCGCTGGATAATGTAAGAAACCTTCTTGGTAATCGTACCAGAGATTTTGTGACGGCCGTTGATGAGAAAAATATCATCGTGGTAAAAGAACTGGAGCCAAATGATGGACATACAGAACTGGAGAAGATTGCGGAGAATATGTATACACTCCTGAAAGAAGACGGAGAAGAAGATGTTCTGATCGCATACGGAACGGTTGTAAATGATATCAAAGAAGTATCAAAATCATATAAAGAAGCCAAGCTGGCACTTGATGTCGGAAAGATTTTCTTTAGTGAGCGAAGTGTCATCGCATATAGTGCTTTGGGAATAGGACGTCTGATCTATCAGCTTCCGATTCCGCTGTGTAAGATGTTCATACGTGAGATTTTTGAGGGGAAATCACCGGATGATTTCGATGAGGAGACATTGACAACAATCAATAAATTCTTTGAGAATAATCTGAACGTATCAGAGACATCCAGACAATTATATATACACCGTAATACACTGGTATACAGACTGGACAAATTACAAAAGAGTACCGGTCTGGATCTCCGTGTGTTCGAAGACGCCATTACATTCAAAATCGCACTTATGGTTGTGAAATATATGAAGTATATGGAGTCACTGGAGTATTAATAATCAGGAGGAACATATGATTGAACTAAGAGAAGTAACGAAAGAGTACTCAAAAGGGGTTGCAGCCCTGAATGGAATCAATCTGAAGATTGAACAGGGTGAATTTGTGTTTATTGTAGGAGACAGCGGCTCTGGTAAGTCTACTTTGATCAAGCTTATCATGAAAGAACTGGAACCTACTTCGGGAACGATTATTGTAAATGGCAATAATTTAAGCCGTATGAAACATCGCAAAGTTGCGATGTACAGAAGAAATATCGGCGTTGTATTTCAGGATTTCCGTTTGTTGAAAGACAGAAATATTTATGAAAATATTGCGTTTGCGCAGAGAGTTACAGAGACACCTACAAGAATTATCAAGAAAAAAGTACCGGCGGCACTGTCACTGGTAGGGCTTGCCCAGAAATACAAAGCATTTCCGAAGGAATTATCCGGTGGTGAACAGCAGAGGGTTGCGATTGCAAGAGCGATCGTGAATGAACCTGCTATTCTTCTGGCAGATGAGCCTACGGGTAACCTGGATCCGACAAACTCATGGGAAATCATGAAGTTATTGGAAGAAGCGAATGACAGAGGAACTACAGTTCTTGTCGTTACGCATAACCAGGAGATCGTAAATGAAATGCAGAAGCGAGTTGTTACGATGAAAAAGGGTGTCATCGTAAGCGACGAGAAAAAAGGTGGGTATAAGCATGAGAATTAGTACAATAGGATATTCGATGAAACAAGGGGTTAAGAACATCCGCAGGAATAAGATGTTTTCCGTTGCTTCGATCGCAACGATGGCGGCATGCATTTTCCTGTTCGGATTGTTCTATTCCATTGTAGTTAACTTTAGTTATATTGTAGAAAAAGCAGAAGAAGGTGTTGCTATTACAGTATTTTTTAATGAAGATACTACAAAAGAACAAAAAGATACAATTGGTGCCCAGCTGAAGAAAGAAGATGGAGTACTGAAAGTAAATTATGTAAGTGCGGATGCAGCATGGAATAAGTTTAAAGATCAGTATTTTGGAGAATCAAGTGATCTGGCAGAAGGATTTAAGAGTGATAACCCGCTTGCCAATTCAGATAACTACGAAGTATATCTTTCAGACGTATCAAAGCAGAAAGATGTAGTGTCTTATGCAAAGTCGCTGGATGGGGTGCGTAAAGTTAATAAATCAGACGTAGTAGCCAAGACTCTTACCAGTGTGAACAAGTTGGTGGGATATGTATCGGTAGCAATTATTGCAATTCTTCTGGCAGTGTCAATTTTCCTGATCAGTAATACGGTCACTATGGGTATTACGGTAAGACGTGAAGAAATTGCAATTATGAAATATATCGGAGCAAAAGACGGATTTGTCCGTGCGCCGTTTGTAATAGAGGGTCTGATTATCGGAGCTGTCGGAGCTGTAATCCCGCTCGTATTGCTTTATTTTATGTATGATAAGGCAATTACATACATTATGACAAAATTCAGCCTTCTGAATAATATTGTAGATTTCCTTCCGGTAGCAACTGTTTACAGAACATTACTTCCAATCGGAATTGCTTTGGGTGTTGGAATCGGTTTTGTGGGAAGTTTCTTTACAATCCGCAAACATCTGAAGGTATAAAAGTTCTGGCTCGGAAAGGAGCGTCATATGATAAAAAGAAAGAAGATGATAAGCCTTCTGCTGGTGCTTACGCTTGTAAGCGGAATGTTTGTGCAGACATATGCAACAGAAATTGATGATACAAAGAAAAAAGCAGAAGAACTGGAAAGCAAGAAGAAAGCTGCTGAAAATGAGAAAACATCTCTGGCAGATCAGCTGAAAAAGCTGACGGGCGAGATGGAAGAAACTAAGAAAAAGATTTCTGCAAAAGAAGATGAGATCACAAATAAAGAAGAAGAATTGATTCTTGCAAAAGCGGATGAGAATGAACAGTATGAAAGTATGAAGAAGAGAATCCGTTATATGTATGAAAATGGAAATACAGGATTTGTAGAAATCCTTTGCTCTTCAAAGTCAATTGGAGAATTGTTGAATAATGCTGAATATATCAGCAGAATATCAGGATACGACAGAAACATGCTGGTAGAATTCCAGAAGGTTGTAACCAATGTCGAGAATCAGGAAGCAGAACTCAAGAAAGAATATAAAGAACTGCAGACGATGCAGGATAATCTGATCACAAAGCAGGACAGCGTAAATGAACTGATAAAGAATAAGCAAAGTGAGATTCAGAGTTTGACCAGCGAACTAGGAGATACAAAAAATAAGCTTGCACAGCTGGAAGCGGCAGCTGCCGAAGCCGAACGTAAACAGAAAGAAGCAGCAGCGGCAGCGGCAGCTGCGAAGAAGGCTCAGGCAGCAGCCAAAAAGAATACAAGCTCATCGGGGTCTTCGGCCGGTTCCGCCGGGGCATCGGTGGTGTCGGGAAATGGAACATTTACACATCCTTGTCCGGGTGGATATATTTCGAGTGGATTTGGTTACAGAACACAGCCGATTGCAGGTGCAAGTACGAATCATAAAGGGATTGACTTTGCAGCAGCAACAGGAACGCCAATCTATGCGGCTGCGGCAGGAACAGTTATTTCAGCCGGATATGCCGGAAATGCGGGAAACCTGTTAGTAATCAGTCATGGAAACGGATTGCTTACATATTATATGCATTGCAATGCGATTTATGTGAGTGCGGGACAGAAAGTCAGCAGAGGTCAGAATGTTGCAGCGGTTGGAACTACAGGAAATTCAACTGGACCACATCTGCATTTTCAGGTAATGTTGAATGGAACACCGGTAAATCCGGCAAACTATCTGTAAGAAACGAACAGATCATAGTATGAGGCAAGATAAATGAAAAACAGAAAAAGTTTTTTGAAAGGGGCGCTTTGTGGCGCCCTTGCTATGTTATTAGTGGCAGGACTCGTGTCCTGTGGATTAAAAGTGAATAATGGAAACAGTGATATCACATCAAAAACAGAAGATAAAATATCAGAACTGCAGAACCTGATCGAGAAGCATTATATGGGGGATGTAAAAGAAAAGAATCTGGAAGATGGGGTCTATAAAGGTTATATCAATGGCCTGAATGATCCGTATTCGGTATATTATAACAAAAAAGAAACAAAAGAATTATACGAATCAACTGGTGGTGAATATTCCGGAATCGGTGCTGTGATGTCTCAGAATACAGAGACAGGAGTGATCACTCTGGTCCAGATATATAAGGATTCTCCGGCTGAGAAAGCAGGACTTAAGGAGAATGATATCCTTTATAAGGTTGAAGGAAAAGAAGTCACAGGAAAAGATCTCTCTAAAGTTGTAAGTAAGGTAAAGGGTGAAAAAGGAACAACGGTAGAACTCACCGTATTAAGAGGTGAAGATGCCAAAGAAGTAACTGTGACTGCAACAAGAGATACCGTACAGGCACAGACAATTGAGTATAAGATGATGGATGACAAGATTGGTTATATCAGAGTGTCTGAATTTGATACTGTGACGTATGATCAGTACAAAGAAGCATTGGATGATCTTGAAAAACAGGGAATGACAGGGCTGGTTGTGGATCTGCGTAATAATCCTGGAGGTTCGCTCAGTACAGTATGTGATATGCTGGATCTGATGCTGCCAAAGGGCCTGATCGTGTATACGGAAGATAAAAATGGCAAAAAGACAAAGATGAAATCTGACGAAGAACATCAGTTTACAAAACCGCTGGCAGTTCTGGTAAATGGAAACAGTGCCAGTGCATCAGAGATTTACTCCGGGGCAATCCAGGATTACGGAATCGGTAAGATTGTCGGAACCCAGACATATGGAAAGGGTGTCGTACAGCAGATTTTTGATCTGGATGACGGAACAGCCGTAAAACTTACGATTGCAGAATATTTCACTCCAAAGGGAAGAAGCATCAACGGAAAAGGAATTACACCGGATGTAAAGGTCGAATACGAAAATAATGAAGAAAATCCGGATGCAGACAATCAGCTTGATAAAGCTGTGGAGGAAGTAAAAGCACAGATGAAGTAATCGTTTGTGGATGGTGACATAGCAAAATAAGAGTTTTGAAGGGAATGCAGTTTGGCATTCCCTTTTATTATGCCTTATGGTAAAATATAAACAATATGAAATTTAGATTATGCATATAAGGTAGGAGGAAAAAACATTGATTAATCAGTTAGTAGCCAACATAAAGAAGACAGGAGCACCGATTGTAGTAGGATTAGATCCGATGTTGAACTATATTCCGGAGCAGGTACAGAAAAAAGCGTTCGCAGAATATGGTGAGACACTGGAAGGAGCAGCAGAAGCAATCTGGCAGTTCAATAAAGAAATCGTGGACAAGACTTATGATCTGATTCCGGCTGTAAAACCACAGATCGCTATGTATGAACAGTTTGGTCTTCCGGGACTTGCAGCATTCAAGAAAACGGTAGATTACTGTAAGGAAAAAGGACTGGTTGTCATCGGCGATATTAAAAGAGGAGACATTGGTTCTACATCAGCAGCTTATGCTGTGGGTCATATTGGTAAGGTGAAAGTAGGCAGCAAGACATACGCACCATTTGATGAAGACTTTGTAACAGTGAATCCATACCTTGGTTCAGACGGAGTGAATCCATTCCTGGACGTATGTAAAGAAGAAAAGAAGGGAATCTTCGTACTTGTTAAGACATCAAATCCGTCAAGCGGTGAATTCCAGGATCAGAAGATCGACGGCCGTCCGTTATATGAACTGGTTGGAGAAAAAGTTGCCGCATGGGGATCTGAAGTCATGGGCGATGAGTACAGCTATGTCGGAGCAGTAGTCGGAGCAACTTATCCGGAGATGGGAAAAGTATTAAGAAAAGTGATGCCAAAAGCTTACATTCTGGTTCCTGGTTATGGTGCACAGGGAGGAAAAGGAAAAGACCTGGTACATTTCTTCAATGAAGATGGCCTTGGAGCAATCGTAAACTCTTCCAGAGGAATCATTGCGGCATATAAGCAGGAGCAGTATGCAAAATTTGGAGCTGAGAATTTTGGTGATGCATCCAGAGCAGCAGTTGAGACGATGATCGCAGACATCAAGGGAGCACTTGAGAACAGATAATGTCTGAACAGACGAAAAAAAGACTTATAACGAAAAAAGTAAGACAGAGTAATCTTGACAGGAGATAAAGGAAGATGGAGAGAAAAAAAGAACAGGCGAAAGTTCTGTCACAGGAGATGCTGGCAGATGGAATCTACAGTCTGTGGATTGAGACAGAAGCAGCGCTGACTGCCAGACCGGGACAGTTTATGTCTGTATACACGACAGATGCAAGCAAATTACTTCCACGCCCGATCAGTATCTGTGAAATTGATAAAGAAGCAAAAAGATTAAGACTGGTATATCGTGTGACAGGAGAAAAGACCGGAACAAAACAGTTTTCAGAATTAAAGGCCGGAGATTTTGTACCAGTGATCGGACCTTTGGGAAATGGATTTCCATATGAAAAGGCAGAAGGAAAGAAAGTATTCCTGATGGGAGGCGGGATTGGTGTTCCGCCGATTCTGGAACTTGCAAAGCAGATGCAGTGTGAAGAAAAGCAGATTGTTGTCGGCTATAGAGATGCGCATACGTTCCTGAAAGAGGAGTTTGAACAGAACGGAACCTTATATATTTCCACAGAGGATGGAAGCGTGGGAACAAAAGGAAATGTCATGGATACTATCCGTGAGCAGAGTCTGGATGCCGATATTATATTTGCATGCGGACCTACACCAATGCTGCGTGCGATCAAGGCCTATGCAGAAGAGAAGAAAATAGAATGCTATATTTCCCTGGAAGAGAGAATGGCATGCGGTATCGGAGCCTGTCTGGCATGTGTCTGCAAGACAAAAGAAAAAGATGCACACAGTAATGTGAACAATAAGAGAATCTGTAAAGACGGACCAGTATTCTTATCTACGGAGGTGGATTTATAATGGACATGAAAGTAAATATTGCCGGCGTAGAATGGAAGAATCCGGTTACAGTGGCTTCCGGTACATTTGGTTCGGGAGAAGAATTCAGTGAGTTTGTGGATTTGAACCGTCTTGGAGCGGTAACGACCAAGGGCGTGGCAAATGTCCCGTGGCCGGGTAATCCGACACCACGTGTAGCTGAAGTTTACGGAGGAATGATGAATGCAATCGGACTCCAGAATCCGGGAATCGATCTGTTCTGCAAAAGAGATATTCCATTTCTGAAGAAATATGATACGAAGATCATCGTCAATGTCTGTGGTCATGCACCGGAAGAATATCTGGCAGTGGTGGAAAGACTGGCTGATGAGCCGATTGATATGATGGAGATCAATATTTCGTGCCCGAATGTTAATGCAGGCTTTCTGGCGTTTGGGCAGGATGCAAAGCATGTAGAGGAGCTGACGGCTCAGATCAAAAAGATTGCAAAGCAGCCGATCATCATGAAACTGACGCCAAATGTTACGGATATTACGGAGATTGCGAAGGCAGCAGAAGCCGGCGGAGCAGATGCCCTGTCATTGATCAATACACTGACGGGTATGAAGATTGATATCAACCGCAGAACATTTGCGGTAGCAAATAAGACCGGCGGTGTGTCGGGACCAGTTGTACATCCGATTGCAGTCCGTATGGTATATCAGACGGCACAGGCAGTGAACATTCCGATTATTGGAATGGGCGGTATTGCGACACCGGAAGATGCCATTGAGATGATCCTTGCGGGAGCGTCTGCAGTATCTGTAGGAACTGCGAATTTCTATAATCCGAATGCAACGATCGAGATTATTGACGGAATCGAAGCATATATGAAGAAAAATGGATTTGAATCTGTGAAAGATATGGTTGGCATTGTAAAATAAATAAATGATAAAAATGCATCAATATAGGGAATTGACCTGTACTGATGCATTTTTGCGCTTCATCTCAGAAGTGCAAATAGCACAATAAAAATATGACCGTTCGTCAGTTTTTGGGTAGATTTTCAGAAGTGTTTTTGTTATACTAATGTCTATATGACAATAACAAAGGAGGATTAGTGGATGAAGAAATCATTTCAGATTTTCAAAAGAGATCTTGGCCGGTTGTTCCGTAACCGTGCAGCAGTACTGATCCTGGTTGGAATCAGTGTGCTGCCGTCTCTTTATGCATGGTTCAACATCGCTGCCAATATGGATCCGTATGGAAATACCAAGGGAATCCAGGTTGCGATTGCCAATGAGGATAAAGGTGCCGACAGTGAGCAGATGTCACTGGACGCAGGACAAAATATTGTAGACAATCTGAAGAAAAATGACCAGCTTGGCTGGAAGTTTGTAGATGCAAAAGAAGCGAAAAAGGGAGTGAGATCCGGAAAATATTACGCAGCGATCGTAATACCGGATAATTTCAGTGAATCACTTCTGAGTATTTTATCAGGAGATATCAAACAGCCGAAGCTGGATTATTATATTAATGAAAAGAAAAATGCAATAGCACCAAAGATCACGGATACAGGTGCGAGCACGATTCAGCAGGAAATCAATGATACATTCACATCCGTAGCTGCAGAGAGCATTTCTGAATTATTGAGTAAAGAGGCCGGAGAATTATCCGGAAAAGTAAGTGAAGAAAATTCAAGTCTGATCAAAGCTATCGCAGATACCAGAAAGAATCTGGACGAATATAATAAGGTATTGGAAAACTTCCAGAAGACAGTGGATAAGTCAGATGAGATCATGGCGAGTGCGGTAAGTATGCTGGATCAGGTTACGGTTACTGCAGAGTCAGGAGCCAAAGCAATCGAAGACAGTGGAAATGTGCTTGCAGATACCAGAACAGCGGTTGGACAGTTTTCAACAGAATTCTCTAATGGGTTATCGAACGGAGAGACACTTTTAAATGACACGTATGTCTCGGCATCGACAAAACTGGGCGTGTTTGAGACGAAAGCCGGACAGGCACTGACAGCAGTAGACAGCAGCCTTTCAACGGCTTCGTCTCTGCTGGATAAAAATCAGGAACTTCTGGAACAGCTGAAAGAATTGAATGATAAGATTCAGGGGCATACAGAACTGGGACAACAGATATCTGCTGTGATCGGACAGAAAATTACAGAATTGGAGAACCAGAATGCATCGTTACAGGAGCTGGTATCTTCACTGAAAACAGGGAATCAAGGGATTCAAAACGCAGTGACAACAGCAAAGAATACACGTACTTCACTGGAAAAACTTGCGAAAGAAAGTAAAGACAGTCTGCAAAATCACCGTACCAATCTGGATCAGAAGATTCTGCCACAGCTGAATCAGTCACTGGACAGTCTGGCTTCACTGAGCGGAAATCTTTCTGCGGCTTTAACCGGAGTTGAGCCGACAGTAGAACAATTAAAGACGATTTTAAATCAGTTAAATGACAGCCTGAAAAGTAGTGCGTCTGCATTGGGACAGACAGGAGATGTGTTAACACAGGTTGATGAGGCACTGGCATCTGTTCAGACGGATTTAAATGCATTACAGAGTTCAGAGATGTATCAGAAACTGACTTCACTGGAAAGACTTGATGCGGATTCAATTGCAGATTTTATGTCCTCTCCGGTGAGCATCAAATCAAATGTGTTATATGATGTAGAAAATTATGGCTCGGGAATGACACCATTTTACACAAATCTTGCACTTTGGGTAGGAGGACTGATTCTGGTATCAATTCTGAAACAGGAAGTTGATAAAGATGAAAAGGTACGGAAGTTTACAGCCGGACAGGCCTACTTTGGAAGATGGCTGTTATTTGTTGCAGTAGGTCTTGTACAGGGACTGATCGTATGTGTCGGTGATATTTTATTATTGAAAGTACAGTGTGTACATCCGGTAGCGTTTGTATGTGTGGGTGTATTCTGTTCGTTTGTTTATGTTAATCTGATCTACGCACTGGCATTGACCTTTAAACACATTGGAAAGGCACTGGGAGTTGTACTTGTTATCCTGCAGATTCCTGGATCGGCAGGAACGTATCCGATCGAGATGACACCGGCATTTTTCCAGAGACTGCATCCGCTTCTTCCATTCACATATGGAATCAGTGCCATGCGTGAATGTATTGCAGGAATGTATGGAGCAAATATCTGGAAGTATCTGGGGATTCTTGCGATATTTTTCCCAATCTCTCTTTTCATCGGTCTGGTATTACGTCCGTTGCTTATGAACCTGAATCACTTGTTCGATAAACGTCTGTCTGAGACAGAGTTAATGCTTGGGGAGACGGAGTCGGCCGAACGGAAACGTCCGGAACTGACAATGATGATGAAGGCACTTATGGAAGATGATGAATGGAAACAGGAATTTCTTGTGAAATCCGAAAAATTTGAAAAACGTTATCCAAAGATGATCCGATGGGGATTCCTTGGAATGATCATCATACCACTGGTTTTCCTGATACTGATGTTCAGTCTGGAGTCAAAACTGGTCTTCCTGATATTGTGGATCGTATCGCTGATCGGACTTGCAGTATATCTGATCGTTGTAGAATATCTGCATGACAAGATGCAAAGACAGCTTGCTATGACAGGTATGACAACAGAAGATCTGATCCATGAGATAAAGGAGGAAAGAGGCGAATGAAAAATATATGGGAAATCTTCCGAAGAGATATAAAGCGTATTAAAAATAATGTAATCGCAATGATTGTTATCATGGGAATTACAGTTGTACCCTGCCTTTATGCGTGGTTCAATATAGCAGCAAGCTGGGATCCGTATGGCAATACCGGTAATCTGAAGGTTGCAGTCGCAAGTGTTGATGAAGGATATGAGGGAAGCCTGATTCCGTTACAGATCAATATGGGAGATCAGGTACTGACATCACTTCGAAGCAATTCGCAGCTTGACTGGGTTTTTACCGGAAGAAAAAAAGCCATAGACGGTGTAAAGTCCGGAAAATATTATGCAGCAATTGTGATACCGAAGGACTTCAGCTCAAATATGATGAGTATTTTTTCTGAAAATATCCAGAAACCAAGTATCACATACTATTCGAATGCCAAGGAAAATGCAATCGCACCAAAAGTAACGGATAAAGGAGCAAGTGCGATCCAGAGACAGGTTAATGAGGTATTTGTAGAGACGATCAGCGATACTGTGATCACTGCGTTTAAGGCAGTTACGAATGTAGCGGATCAGGACGGAGTGGCAGCAATCGCACAAAATCTTGCGGATAATTTAAATCAGATCGGCTCGGATTTGAGTGCGGCATCGTCTACATTAAGCTCTTTTTCGGGAATGACAACTTCTGCACAGCAGCTTCTGGATACAACAGGAAGTTTCCTGAAGGAAACACAGGAGCATTCCAAGAACACGACAGATTCACTGAAAAAGGTGAAAAAATCGTTCAGTGGAATTGATGAGACAGTCAGCGGTGCGACAGACGGAGTAAATGCGGCAATTAATTCCGGAAAAGAATTCTATGATCAGATGTCGGAAATTATTGATTCAGCATTTTCATCAAACTCTCAGAGCGCGGACGATGTGGCGGGAACATTGAATACCCTGGCATCCAGAGTTCAGAAAGTGATTGATTCCTATACTTCGCTGAAATCGGCAATAGATGAAATAAACGTTGGAAATAATGCGCAGTTGAATGCATTAAAGGGAAGTATTTCCGGAAAACTGGGAGAGACGATTGCGACACAGACAGAGCTTCGGGATAAGCTTAAGTCCACAGCATCTTCGCTTCAGGGAGCGGCAGATACAGCAGTAACGGATAAAGCAGAATTAGATAAACTGGTGAAATCAAGTGCAGACAGCCTTGCCGGAATCAAGACAGACTTTGAGAAGAATGTAAAGAGCAGTCTGGATGAACTGGGAGATTCGATGGGAGACACAAGCAGTAATCTGAACCTTTTGATGGATCGCCTGGATGAAGGTGTAGACGGGGTATATGATTTGTCAACTTCAGCGTCGGCTGATCTGACACAGATTAACACAGCGCTGAATCATTCTTGCAATCTGCTCAATACAGCAGCAGAAAAAATCAGCAATACGACAGGAAAAATCGGAGAAATGCAGCAAAGCGGTGATTTCTCACAATTAGAAGAACTGATCTCCGGGGATTCTAATGTGATCGGAGAGTTCCTGGCAGCACCGGTAAGCCTGAAGACAAATCAGGTCTATAAGATTGAAAATTATGGTTCTTCGATGGCACCGTTCTATTCCACACTGTCGATCTGGATCGGTGGAATTGTGCTGGTTGCCATGTTAAAGACAGGCGTTTCGTCAAAATGCACCGAAGGTCTTAAGAAAGTAAAACCGCATCAGGAATACCTGGGACGATATCTCCTCTTCCTGATTGTAGGTCTCCTGCAGAGTACCCTGATCTGTCTGGGGGATCTGTTATACCTGGGAATTCAGTGTAAGCATCCGTTCCTCTTCATGCTGGCAGGATGGTTCTCGAGCATTGTATATGTGAATATCATCTATACACTGACAGTATCATTCGGAGATATCGGAAAAGCGGTCAGCGTTGTACTTCTGGTTATGCAAGTGGCAGGTTCCGGAGGAACCTTCCCAATTGAAGTCGCACCGGCCTTCTTCAAAGCCGTATATCCGCTACTGCCATTCGTTCACAGCATGGCGGCGCTTAGGGAGACAATTGGCGGTATGTATGGTATGATCTACTGGACAGAACTTGGAAAGCTTGGAATCTTTTTGATCCTGTCCCTGATCCTTGGATTGCTCCTTCGTAAACCGGTGATCCGGATGAATGAGGCATTTGCAGAAAAACTGGAAGAGACGAAGATCATGTAAAGCGAAAGTACAGAGAAGTTGCCACTGGCAACTTCTCTTGCATACTTTGGTATATAAGAAATACCGGCAGTGACAGTTTTTCTGTATGCGTGAATTGAAAAAGTGATTTTCTTATGATAAAATTAAATGGAATTATGATGCAATAATAAGACACACAGCGTCTGAAATATATGGAGGTAATCAAAATGGAAAGTTATAAGCAGGAGTTTATTGAATTTATGGTAGAGAGCGACGTGCTCAAATTTGGAGAATTTACATTAAAGAGTGGAAGAAAATCCCCGTTTTTTATGAATGCCGGAGCCTACGTAACAGGATCACAGCTTAAGAAGTTAGGTCAGTATTATGCAAAAGCAATCCATGATACATACGGAGATGACTTTGATGTATTATTCGGACCGGCCTATAAGGGAATTCCGCTTGGAGTTGTAACAGCGATCGCTTACAGTGATCTGTATGGAAAAGAAGTACGTTACTGTTCTGATCGTAAAGAAGAGAAAGACCACGGTGCAGATAAGGGAAGCTTTCTTGGAAGCAAATTAAAAGATGGAGATCGTGTGATCATGATCGAAGATGTGACAACATCAGGTAAATCCATGGAAGAGACTGTTCCGAAAGTAAAAGGCGCAGCAGATGTAACAATCGTAGGTCTGATGGTATCTCTGAACCGTATGGAAGTCGGAAAAGGCGGCGAGAAGTGTGCGTTAGATGAGATCAAAGATCTGTACGGATTCGATACAGCAGCAATCGTAACGATGGAAGAAGTTGTAGAATGCCTGTATAACAAAGAATGCAATGGAAAAGTTGTGATCGATGATACATTAAAAGCAGCAATCGACGCATATTATGAACAGTACGGAGCAAAATAGGAACGGGGGAGAACACGAGTATGAATGAAAAAGCATATAAAGCAATGGGATTAGCCGGTGCTGCAGGAATTGCAGTGGGTATTGTTGTTACAGTAGTAGGAATCGCAGCAGGTGTGATCTCTATTATCAGCGGTGCCCGTTTACTGAAAGAGAAAAAAGGAATACTTTTTTAATACCGAAGAGATACGGGAGGTTGTAGGACATTGGATTCAAAGAAGCGAAAAAGAATCCGGATACTGGGAAAGATATTATTTATATTATATGTAATATTTATTATATATTTCCTTCTGTTCTCTGACTGGTATGGACGTACGGGGGAGATGCGGGAATACCACTACAATCTGGTATTGTTTAAAGAAATCAAAAGATTCTGGCAGTACCGTGAGCAGGTGGGATTCTTTGCAATGTTCACTAATTTATTTGGAAATGTACTCATATTTGTTCCATTTGGATTTTTCCTTCCGATGGGAAGCAGGAAAAGAAGCTTTTTCGGTACAGCATTTTACAGTTTTGGACTGAGCCTTTGTGTGGAAGTGTTCCAGTTTATCACAAAAGTCGGAAGCTTTGATGTAGATGACCTGTTACTGAATACGATCGGAGGAATCTGTGGATATATACTATTTGTAATATGTGCGGCAATAAGGAGAAGACATGCTGGGAAAAAAACTAAGAACAGAAGATGACAGAATCAAAGCGGCAGCGAAAGCACGCAAGAAAAAGCGTAAAAAAATGATAAAAACGAAATATGGACAGAAAGCAGTCAGACACTCCAAAAGGGGTGTCTATTCCTGTACTTATGCAGTAGTGATTGCCTTCCTGGTGATCGTCATGATCCTCTTTTCGTTTATGAATAAAGGAAATGTAAATATATTAATGGGATTTTTCGGACTCGGAACCTGTGCGATGGCAGTGATCGGAATCTGGCTTGGCATCAAGGGATTCAGAGAACGCGAAAAGATCTATACGACCTGCAAGGTGGGAATCACAGTAAATGCGGTATTCCTTGTTGCTATGGTTGCATTATTTGTCAGGGGGCTTATGTAGATGACAGAAGAAAGATATGAGCTGGCACTTGACCGTATCCGTCTGATGCAGACAGAAGATACGGTTGGGGAGCCTTACAGAGACTATTTTAAGAAGATGGCAGAGTTCGTGCTTATGCTGGACGAACTGAGAACAGAACTTCTGGATGGCAGATACCAGAAGCTTGAATTAGATGAATTAAGAAAATGGAACAGACGGCTGTATCAGGATGTTTTGCCGGGGCAGTATGAGAAAAGTTATGCGAATCCGGATTATGCGTGTAAGATGCTAGGAAAAGAATCGGGACAGATTCTGGGAATGTTATATGCGGAACTTCGTGGGGCAGTCGTTTATGTTTTTGAAGGAAAGACAGAATATCTGGCAATCCTGTATGAATTGTTGATCGAGGTATACAACCAGTTCGAAGAAGAACCGGATCCGAAGGCTGCCCGGGATACGTTCTACTGGTATGCCAGTGATTACTGTGATGTATTCCTTGCGGACCGCATCCGGGAGCAGGTTTTGCCGGAGGAGTCATTTGCAACAGATCTGATCATGAACAGTGATCTTACAGATCTCAGATATCTGTATCAGTTTGGAGAGTACATCAGTGAAAATGAATGGAAGACGGCAGAGCATCTGAACAGTCTTCCGGAAGAGACGATCCGGAAGATGGCAGATGTCTATACAGAAGGATACCGCATCGGATTCGTGAATACGGGAAAAGACCTTTCGAAGAAATCAGTGGTAAACATCCGTTACATTCTTGGATTCGAGCGCGTGGTGAAAAAAGCAATCGAGAATTTCGAAAAAATGGGCTTAAAACCGGTCATCTACCGTGCGGCAGTCAGTGTGCTGACAAAGAGACAGCATATTAAGATCGGATATTATGGAGCAGTGGCGAACAAGCAGTATGAATATGATCACAAAGATGACCAGGCACTCTTCATGGATAAGAAATATCTGGAGCGTAAACTGGAAGTGATGCAGACGACTTACGAGCATCATAAGAAAGAAGCCGCCGGATTCGCAGGACCGGCATGCATCGATATGTTCGGAGAAGAGCCGTTTGAACCGGAAGCAAAAGAGACAGTCGCAAAGCTTTCAAAGAGTCAGGAAGAGATGATCCTTCAGTATGACAGCCGCCAGAGCCAGATGGTGAACCAGTATATCAAGGGAGAAGAAAGAAGCTTTACGATCATTGCCTATCCTGTACCGGAGATCGGAGAGAAGTACGAAGAAATCTTCGACGAGATCATACGTATCAATACGCTGGATGCCAAATTATATGAGAAAGTACAGCAGACGTTGATCGATGCCCTGGATCAGGGAGAATACGTACACATTCTCGGGACAAATGGCAACCGTACGGACCTGAATGTACAGCTTCATCCACTGAATGATCCGAAAAAAGAGACAATTTTTGAGAACTGCGTGGCAGACGTAAATATTCCGGTTGGGGAAGTATTTACCTCACCGGTACTGGAAGGAACGAACGGAGTCCTGCATGTTAGCAAAGTCTATCTGAATGAACTGCAGTACCGTGATCTGGAAATCACATTCTCGAACGGTATGGTATCAGAATACAACTGTGCGAATTTTGAACGTGAACTGGAGAATAAAGCATATATTCATGATAACGTGCTGTACAAGCATCCGACACTGCCGCTCGGTGAGTTTGCAATCGGAACGAATACAACCGCATACGTAACTGCGAAGAAGTACGGAATCGAAGATAAGATGCCGATCCTGATCGCGGAGAAAATGGGACCACATTTTGCAGTGGGAGATACCTGTTACAGCTGGTGTGAGGATATCAAAGTCTATAACCCGAACGGAAAAGAGATCATTGCCAGAGACAATTCGGTATCGATCCGCAGAAAAGAAGATGTGTCAAAAGCATATTTCCATTGCCATACAGATATTACGATCCCGTATGAAGAACTGGGCAGTATTACAGTTATTACAAAGGATAAAAAAGAGATCACATTACTGAAAAATGGAAAATTTGTACTTCCTGGCACAGAGATTTTAAATGAACCATTGAAAAATTCTAATAAATAGGGTATGATTTATTTGTCAAACTTATAAGAAAGGATGAAAATTATGCCAAAAGTAGGAATTATTATGGGCAGTGACTCAGATCTTAAGGTTATGAGTAAGGCTGCAGTAATGCTGGAAGAGTTAGGAATCGAGTATGAGATGACGATCATCTCAGCACATCGTGAACCAGATGAACTGATTGAATGGACCAGAGGAGCAGAAGACCGTGGAATCAAGGTTATGATCGCCGGTGCAGGAATGGCAGCAGCCCTTCCGGGAATGTGTGCAGCATTATTTGCCCTTCCGGTTATTGGTGTACCTCTTTCAGGAAAGAATCTGGATGGAATGGATGCAGTGTTCTCAATCATGCAGATGCCGCCGGGGGTTCCGGTTGCAACCGTTGCGATCGACGGAGCAAAGAATGCAGCAATTCTTGCAGCAAAGATTCTTGCAGCTTCAGATGAAGAACTTCTGAATAAATTAAAAGCTTATACAGCAGAGCAGAAAGAGGCAGTCAAAGCCAAAGCAGCAAAGCTTGATTCTATCGGATATGAGGCATATCTGGCATCAAAATAATAGATATAAGAGTACAAAATAAACAACGAGTACAAAGGAGATCGGGTTATGGATTACAAAAAAGCTGGTGTGGATATTGAAGCAGGTTACAAGTCAGTAGAACTTATGAAAGAGCATGTAAAGAAGACCATGCGTCCGGAAGTTCTGGGCGGACTCGGAGGATTCTCAGGAGCATTCTCTCTTGCGAAGATCAAAGAAATGGAAGAGCCGGTACTGTTATCCGGAACAGACGGATGTGGAACAAAGGTAAAACTTGCCATGATCATGGATAAGCATGATACCATCGGAATTGATGCAGTAGCTATGTGTGTAAATGATATCGCATGTGCAGGTGGAGAGCCATTATTCTTCTTAGACTACATTGCATGTGGCAAGAACTATCCGGAGAAGATCGCATCGATCGTAAAAGGTGTGGCAGAAGGTTGTCTCCAGTCAGAAGCAGCACTGATCGGTGGTGAGACGGCAGAACACCCTGGACTTATGCCGGAAGACGAATACGACCTTGCAGGATTCGCAGTTGGTGTGTGCGACAAGAAAGACATGATCACAGGAGAAGACTTAAAAGCTGGAGATGTACTGATCGGTATGGCATCTACAGGTGTCCACAGCAACGGATTTTCTCTGGTACGTAAAGTATTCGAGATGACAAAAGAATCCCTAGATACATATTATGATGACCTTGGAACGACACTTGGAGAGGCACTGCTTGCACCGACAAGAATCTATGTCAAAGCATTAAAGAGCGTAAAGAACGCAGGCGTGAAAGTGAAAGCCTGCAGCCATATCACAGGCGGCGGATTCTATGAGAACATTCCTAGAATGTTAAAAGACGGAGTAAGAGCCGTTGTAGAAAAAGACAGCTACCCGATTCCTCCAATTTTCACAAAGCTTGCAAAAGAGGGTAACGTTGACGAGCATGCAATGTACAATACTTATAACATGGGTATCGGTATGATCGTTGCCGTTGATCCTGCTGATGTGGATAAGACAATGGAAGCAATCAAAGCGACAGGTGATACTCCGTATGTGATCGGTCATATCGAAGACGGAGAAAAAGGAGTGACATTATGCTAAATGTCGTAGTTCTGGTATCCGGCGGCGGAACGAATCTGCAGGCAATCATAGATGCGGTAGATTCCGGCGTGATCACGAACACGAAGATCGCCGGTGTGATCAGTAATAATAAAAATGCATATGCACTGGAGCGTGCCGAGAAACACGGCATTCCGAATCAGTGCATTTCTCCAAAAGATTATGAAAGCCGTGAGATTTTCAATCAGGAATTTATGAAGGCTGTAGATGCTCTGCAGCCGGATCTGATCGTACTGGCCGGATTCCTTGTAGTGATTCCTGCAGAAATGATCGCAAAATACAGAAACCGTATGATCAATATCCATCCATCCCTGATCCCGGCATTCTGCGGAACCGGGTTCTATGGGCTGAAGGTGCATGAAAAAGCACTGGAACGCGGCGTGAAAGTGGTAGGAGCCACAGTGCATTTTGTGGATGAAGGGACCGATACAGGCCCGATCATTTTACAGAAAGCAGTTGAAGTAGAACAGGGAGACACTCCGGAAGTTCTGCAGAGACGTGTGATGGAGCAGGCAGAGTGGAAGATCCTGCCAAGAGCCATTGATCTGATTGCAAACGGCAAAGTAAAAGTAGAAGGACATCATGTGACGATCGAGTCATAGAGGATAAAGGAGCAGTGTAAGATGAAAGTATTAATCGTTGGAAGTGGCGGAAGAGAACATGCAATCGCATACAGCGTTGCAAAAAGCGATAAGGTAGACAAGATTTACTGCACTCCGGGCAATGCGGGAATTGCGGAATTTGCAGAATGCGCACCGATCGGAGCCATGGAATTTGACAAGATCGTAGCATTTGCAAAAGAAAAAGAGATTGATCTCGTAATCGTAGGAATGGATGATCCACTGGTTGGCGGTCTGGTAGACGAACTGGAAGCAGCAGGCATCCGCACCTTCGGACCTAGAAAGAATGCAGCCATCCTTGAGGGATCAAAAGCATTTTCCAAGGATCTTATGAAGAAATACAACATTCCGACTGCAGCGTATGAGAATTTCACAGATCCTGCCAAGGCAATCGAATATCTGAAGACAGAAGCCAAATTCCCGATCGTATTAAAAGCAGACGGTCTGGCACTTGGAAAAGGTGTGCTGATCTGTAAGGATCTGGAAGAGGCAGAAGAAGGCGTGAAGACGATCATGTTGGATAAGAAATTCGGTACAGCCGGTAATGAGATGGTTATTGAAGAATTCATGACAGGAAGGGAAGTATCTGTATTATCATTTGTAGATGGTAATACGATTAAGACCATGACTTCCGCACAGGATCACAAGCGCGCAGGCGACGGAGATACCGGTCTGAATACAGGCGGAATGGGAACATTTTCCCCAAGCCCGTTCTATACAGAGGAAGTAGACGAGTTCTGTAAGAAATATGTATATCAACCTACAGTTGATGCTATGAAAGCAGAAGGAAGACCTTTCAAAGGTGTTATTTTCTTCGGACTGATGTTGACAGCAGACGGACCAAAGGTTCTGGAATACAATGCCAGATTCGGAGATCCGGAGGCACAGGTTGTTCTTCCTAGAATGAAGAATGATATCATTGATGTAGTAGAAGCTTGTATAGACGGTACTCTGGATCAGATCGATCTGCAGTTTGAAGACAATGCGGCAGTATGTGTCGTTCTGGCAAGTGACGGATATCCGGTGAAATATGACAAAGGACTTCCAATCAGCGGACTGGATGAATTTGGGAAACATGAAGGTTATTACTGCTTCCATGCAGGAACGAAGTTCGACGGAGACCAGATCGTGACCAATGGCGGACGTGTACTTGGCGTGACAGCAAAGGGAAAAGACTTGAAAGAAGCAAGAGCCAATGCATATACGGCTACGGAATGGGTGAAATTCGATAATAAATATATGCGTCATGATATTGGAAAAGCAATTGACGAGGCGTAAACAGCAAAAAATATGGAAACTGTGAATTGCAGTGGAATTTAATGCAAAAAGAATGAAAGAAAGAGCTTACGATTTAGGTTGTAAGCTCTTTTTAGTTGTGTTATAGTATCTCTATAACAAAAGAAAATGACAGGTAACAGGTGATAAGATGTTGATAGAAATTGATTTTAACAGCAATGAAGCAATCTATGTACAGTTGCAGAATCAGATCATCATGGGGATCGCAACAGACGCAATCCGTGAGGGAGATACCCTGCCGTCCGTCAGACAGCTGGCAGATACAGTAGGAATCAATATGCACACAGTGAACAAAGCATATTCGATCTTGAGGCAGGAAGGATTTATTCAGCTGGACAGAAGAAGGGGAGCAGTGGTCGCCATTGATGCGGATAAGGCACAGGCCATGCTAAAACTCCGGGAAAAGCTTGCGATATTACTTGCAAAGGGATGCTGCAAGAATATCAGCAGAGAAGATGTGCATGCATTGGTAGATGAGATATTTGACGAATATAGAAGATAGACAGAAAGGAACAGACAGGCATGGATTATACAAGACAAGCGAAGGAAGTGCTGAAGATCGCAGAAAAAAGTGCGAAAGAGATGGCACATCCTTATGTGGGAACAGAGCATCTGCTTCTGGGACTCAGAAAAGTATACACCGGTGTTGCGGCGCAGGTTCTGGGTGCGAACGGAGTAGATGAGGAGAATATACAGAAAGTAATGTCTGAACTGATATCTCCGTCAGGAGAGATGACGGGCAGAAAGAGACCGGAATTCAGTCCGAGACTGGAATACATTCTGGAAGACAGTAAAGTAGAAGCGGAACAATTCCATTCAGAAGAGATTGGAACAGAGCATATGCTGATAGCACTTATCCGTGATATAGACTGTGTAGCGACAAAGATTTTAACGACACTTGGAGTCAATCTTCAGAAGATATATCAGGAAATATTTGAGACTGTTGGCATTGACCCGAAGGCTTATCAGGAAGAATACGGACCGGAAGGAGGAAGAAAGAACGGGGTACTGGATCAGTATGGTACGGATCTGACAGCAGAGGCGGAAGAAGGAAAGCTTGATCCTGTTATTGGAAGAGAAGAGAAGATCGGACGTCTGATGCAGGTCTTAAGCAGACGGACCAAGAACAATCCGTGTCTGGTCGGAGAGCCGGGTGTCGGTAAGACGGCAGTGATCGAGGGACTTGCAACGCAGATTGCAGAAGGTATCGTGCCGGAAGGAATTCGTGGAAAACGTATTTATACGATGGATCTGGCGAGCATGATCGCGGGATCAAAATACCGTGGAGAGTTTGAAGAGCGTATGAAGCGTCTGATCCAGGAGGTAAAGGCAGCAGGTAATATCATTTTGTTCCTGGATGAAGTCCATACGATCATCGGTGCAGGCGGCGCAGAAGGAGCAATGGATGCGTCTAATATTCTGAAACCGTCCCTTGCAAGAGGAGAACTGCAGCTGATCGGTGCAACGACGATCGTAGAGTATCGCAAATACATCGAAAAAGATGCAGCACTGGAAAGAAGATTCCAGCCGATCACGGTGGAAGAGCCGGATAAAGAGCAGTGTCTTGAAATCTTAAAAGGCTTATGCTCCAGATATGAAAAACATCACAAAGTAAAGATACAGGAAGAAGCACTGGAGGCAGCAGTGAATTACTCCAGCCGTTATATCAATGACCGTTTCCTTCCGGATAAAGCAATTGATGTGGTGGATGAAGCGTGCTCAAAAGTGAGCCTGCGTGGATTTAAAGTACCGGAAAATGTATACAAACTGGAAAAGACACAGACAGAACTGGCGAAAGAACTGGAAGATGCGATCAAGAGTGGCAATATGACAGAGGCCTCCATGCTTCACAAAGAACTGAATGAAGCAGAAGAAAAATTAGAACAGATTAAGAAACGTTTCCATAAGAGAAATGATGTAAAACATCTGGAAGTGACAGAAGAAGACATTGCAGAGGTCGTATCACAGTGGACCAAAATTCCGGTGAGCCGTCTGGCAGAGTCGGAAAGTGCGAAGTTAAATAAACTGGAACAGACACTGCATAAGCGTGTGATTGGTCAGGATGAAGCAGTAACAGCGGTTGCCAAATCTATCAAGCGTGGAAGAGTCGGATTGAAAGATCCGAAGCGTCCGATCGGTTCGTTCCTGTTCTTAGGACCAACCGGAGTCGGTAAGACAGAACTTTCCAAAGCACTTGCGGAAGCACTCTTTGGAGATGAGAATTCCATGATCCGTGTTGATATGTCGGAATATATGGAGAAACACAGTGTGGCCAAGATGATCGGTTCGCCTCCGGGATATGTCGGACACGATGACGGCGGCCAGCTCAGTGAGCAGGTGAGAAGACATCCATATTCGGTTGTGTTATTTGACGAGATTGAAAAAGCACATCCGGATGTATTCAATATTCTTCTTCAGGTGTTAGATGACGGGCATATCACAGATTCACAGGGAAGGAAAGTAGATTTCTCCAATACAGTGATCATCATGACTTCGAATGCAGGAGCGCAGTCTATCATTGATCCGAAGAAACTCGGATTCAATACAAAAGAAGATGCGGCGGGAGATTACAAACGGATGAAGAATAACGTAATGAATGAGATCAAATTCATCTTCCGTCCGGAATTTTTGAACCGTATTGATGAGATCCTTGTGTTCCATCCGCTAACGACAGAACAGATGCAGAAGATTGTTGGTCTGATGTGCAAAGAACTGGTTAAACGTGCAAAAGAACAGCTGGGAATCCATCTTACAATCCGTGATTCTGTGAAGAAGCATATCGTAGAGACCGGCATGGATAAGAAGTACGGGGCAAGACCACTCCGACGTGCCGTACAGAACCAGTTAGAGGATAAACTCGCTGAAGCAATCTTAAGCGGAGAGATCGGAAGAGACATGGATGTCGTTGCCGGAATGTCTAAAAAAGAAATTAAATTTACGGCAAAGACTACAAATTAAAAATATTTTATTATATAATAGAATGAACGAAAGAAGAACCTTAGGAGGACGAAAAAATGGCAGCAGTGAAAGAGCTTTTAAGAGCTGAAACAGACGGTACACTTAGTTTTGGAGATTATACATTAGACAGCAAGACTAAGTTAGACGGATTTGATTTTCAGGGGGACATCTACAAAGTTAAGACGTTCAAAGAGATTACAAAATTAGAAAAGAACGGCATGTTTGTATACGAATCCGTACCGGGAACTGCAGTAGAGAATTTCAAAGCAACAGAGAACGTAGTTTCGTTTAAAGTATGTGGAGAGACAGATTTTCAGTTTACACTTGGAATGGAAGCAGATGCAGAATACGTTGTATACATGGATGATGTGAATATCGGAGATATGACAACGAACTTAAGTGGAAAACTCAGCGTAAGTGCAGAAGCAGAGGCTGGAAAAGAGATTGAGATCAAAGTCGTAAGAAAATAATGGCAAAAGCAAAGAAGAGTATATATTTCTGTCAGAATTGTGGACATGAGGAGAGCAAGTGGCTCGGACAGTGCCCGATGTGTAAAGAATGGAATACATTTGTAGAGGAAAAGGTGAGTACTCCGGTAAGTGGTGTATCCAGAGGAAGCAGCGTGGCGAAGCCAAAGAGCCAGGTTGTGACATTGTCCAGTGTATCGACGACAGATGAAGAACGAACAAAAACTGGAATAAAAGAATTAGACAGAGTATTAGGCGGGGGAATCGTACAAGGTTCCCTCGTATTAGTAGGCGGGGATCCCGGAATCGGAAAGTCCACATTATTGCTTCAGGTGTGCCAGAAACTGGCAGACAAGCAGAAGAAGGTGCTCTACATTTCCGGTGAGGAATCACTGAAGCAGATCAAGCTGCGTGCAAATCGTATGGGAGAATTTGCAGACAGCCTCTTTTTATTATGTGAGACGAATCTTGCAGCAATTCAAAGTGTGATTGAGAAAGAGACACCGGATGTGGTTGTGATTGATTCGATTCAGACGATGTATAACGAAGAGGTATCGTCTGCACCGGGAAGTGTATCTCAGGTGCGCGAATCCACGAATGTATTGATGCAGCTCGCAAAAGGACTGAATATATCCACTTTTATCGTAGGACATGTGACGAAGGAAGGAACGGTTGCGGGACCGAGAGTGTTGGAGCATATGGTGGATACTGTGCTTTATTTTGAGGGTGACAGACACGCATCATACCGGATCTTACGTGGAGTAAAGAACCGTTTTGGTTCTACGAATGAGATCGGTGTGTTTGAGATGCGGAGAGAAGGACTGTGCGAAGTGGAGAATCCTTCGGAATTCATGCTGAGCGGCAAGCCGGAGAATGCGTCCGGATCTGTGGTGGCATGTGCGATGGAAGGTACAAGACCAATGCTGATGGAGATTCAGGCATTGATCTGCCGGAGTAATTTTGGAATGCCGAGAAGAACTGCGGCGGGACTGGATTATAACCGTGTCAATCTGCTGATGGCAGTTCTGGAAAAGAGGATGGGTCTGCCGTTATCCAATTATGATGCTTATGTCAATATTGCCGGTGGAATCCGTATGAATGAACCGGCGGCCGATCTTGGGATTGTAATGGCCATTGCTTCCAGCTATAAGAATAAACCGATCGCAGAAGATACGATCGTATTCGGGGAAGTTGGATTGAGCGGGGAAGTAAGGGCTGTGACCATGCCGGAGCAGAGAGTTGCAGAAGCAAAAAAGCTTGGATTTAAGACTTGTATTGTACCAGCGGTTGCATTGAAGTCCATTGGAAAAGTGGATGGAATAGAAGTGATCGGGGTCAATAGTGTGAATCAGGCGATGAATTATATTTAAGTATAGTTAGAACCGGAGGGAATGAAGCTGTGTGGCTTTTTAGTGTCCCTGCCGGTTCTTTTTTTATTGCCATGCGTACGGAAGAAGCTGGCAATAGCAGCTTTTCTGTGTTGAGAGGAAATTATACGGTATGTGTTTTTCGGATAACTGTTTCATACATGAAGAACATAATGCATAAAAAGAGTCCAAGATAAGCCGGAAAGAGTGTAATGCTTATGGATCTTGCAATGATACCAAAAAGTGGGGGCATCAGGCAGGTGCCGATATAAGCGAAAGCCATCTGAACTCCGATGATCGCCTGAGACTTATCTGCTCCGAAATGTGCGGGAGTTGAGTGGATAATGGATGGATAAATCGGTGCACATCCCAATCCGATGAGGATAAGTCCGGCTAAAGCGACTGTTTTTCCGAGTGGCAGAAGCATGGCAAGGACACCGAGCAGTATAATACCTTCACCAAGATGGATCATCTGCGAATCATTTAACTTAAACGTAATGAAGCCGCTGATGCCTCTGCCCACAGTAATTCCAATAAAGAAGAGACTGGCAAATCCGGCCGCTTTCTCGGAAGAATATCCAAGGTGCAGTACGAGGTAACTGCTGGCCCAGAGAGAGGATGTCTGCTCAACTGCAGAGTAACAGAAGAAAGCAAAGAGAATTTCCCTGGCTCCTGGAATCTGAAAAATCTGCTTTAATGTCAGGACAGGTAAAGTATTGCCAGAGCCGGAAGCAGATTGTCCGACATGTTCTTTCTTATGAAATTGTTTCCAAAGAGGAAGGCTGATGATCAAAATAGCAGTAAGTCCTATCTGGAAAATCGAAATATAACGGTATCCCATAGACCATTCCTGTTTATTAGACAAGGCGTATCCCATAATATAAGGTCCGATAGAAGCACCGACACCCCACATACAGTGCAGCCAGCTCATATGTCGGCTTTCGTAATGAAGAGCAACATAATTGTTAAGTGCTGCATCGACACTTCCACCGCCCAACCCGTAAGGAACTGCCCACAGACACAATGCGATAAAAGAATGACTGACAGAGAATCCGAATAAAGCAACAGCAGTGGTAGCTACACTGATGGCAGTAATCTTACCGGTGCCAAGTTTTTTGGTAAGTCTGTCACTTTGCAGACTGGATATAACTGTACCGGCTGCTATGATCATGGAAATGATTCCGGCATAAGAAACAGGTACATGAAAGGCCGGATACATAGAAGGCCATGCAGATCCCAAAAGTGCGTCCGGAAGACCAAGGCTGATGAATGCCAGGTAGATTACGGAAAGTAATAAGTGAAACATGTAATAATAACTCCTTTTATTTTATATAAGAACAATCATAAAAGGAAAGAGGATCGGTGTCAAGAAATGGAGATGGGCAATTTATATAGAAGAAAATGTGAAAAAAGAAGTAAATTATCTGAATTATCTAAATTGCAGAAAATATAAAAACAATGTTGACAATTCGAATCCTGTTGTGGTATATTAATCTAGCTGTCGCATTAGACAAGGCCGTGAGGTAACAGAGTCGAAGCAGAAGACGGCGCTAACTGATTGGAAAACAGCAGGTAATGCTGAATGGTAATCAGAAATCTTCAGGAATTGCTCCTGAAAAAAAGAATAAA
>ERZ1673752.509-NODE-509-length-65952-cov-41.322564_pt1 | contig 65952 bp, 57 predicted proteins | sample MGYA00580195_ERZ1673752 | MGnify/ENA primary metagenome ERZ1673752 (study PRJEB41218, sample SAMN15661744) | gut metagenome | host: Homo sapiens | place: Canada: London | collected 2015-08-20/2019-03-30 | study: EMG produced TPA metagenomics assembly of...
TTTACCATATTTTCAGTGTCGTGGAAAGTCTGGATGGCAATTTTAAGCCAATGGGACACCATATAACAAAAATCAATAAATAACTTTGTTTTTGCTTTCGCTAAACGATATACAGAAAGAGGGTGCGCCATAAATGACCATAGTCAATTATGACACACCCTCTTCACGTTTGTTGCCGCAGAGCCTGTGTTCCCCGGCAATACTGTGCGCCGATATGTGCCGGCATAAAGCCGAATTGCGTTAAACTGCCGGTTTTATGCAAATATTACAGCGATTTTCCGTAACTTTGCAGCCATATACCTGTCTGTACGGCAATGAAATTCAACGAGGTTATAGGACAAGAGGAAATCAAGGAGCGGCTCGTGGAGATGAGCAGGGAGGGGCGCGTGCCGCACGCCATCATGTTCTGCGGCCCGAGAGGCTGCGGCAAGATGGCACTCGCGCTTGCCTTCGCGTCCTACCTTATTTGCAGCAGCGACAAGGATGGGAAAGACTCGTGCGGCACATGCCACCAGTGCGCAATGCTGCGCTCGTGGTCGCACCCAGACCTGATTTTCACATACCCGGTCATCAAGCCACAGGGGACAAGCGCCGACCACAAGATGGTGAGCGACGACTTTGCGCGCGAGTGGCGCGGGATGCTCGCCGAAGGGCCGTATTTCACCATGAACCAATGGCTCGCGAAAATGGGGGCGGGAAACCAGCAGGCAATGATCTACGTGGCCGAGAGCGAGGCCGTGATAAGGAAACTGTCCATGAAATCGAGCCAGGGCGGATACAAGATAAACATCGTCTGGCTGCCGGAACGCATGCGCGAGGACTGCGCAAACAAGATGCTCAAGATTATCGAGGAACCGCCGCAGCAGACGGTGTTCATCATGGTGTGCGAGGAGCCGGAACGCCTGCTGGAGACAATACGGAGCCGCGTGCAGCGCATCGACATAAGGAAAATTGACACGCCGTCGATGGAGAAAGCGCTTGTGCAACGCAGGGCAATAAGCACGGAGGTGGCGCACAGGACGGCACGCGTGGCGGACGGCGACTGGATAAAGGCCACAGAGGAATTGGATGCCGGCAACGAGAACAGGGAGTTCCTCGGACTGTTCATGCAACTCATGCGGCAGGCATACGCACGAAACGTGAAGGAACTGAAAGGGTGGACGGAAACCGTGGCAGCATTGGGAAGGGAGCGGCAGCGCAGCATGCTGGCCTACTTCCAGCACCTCGTGCGCGAGAACTTCATGTACAACTTCCGCAACCCCGAACTCGTGTACATGACGATGGAGGAGGAGAATTTCGCAACACGCTTCGCAAGGTTCATCAACGAGGCTAACGTAATCGCGATAGACGAGATTTTCGGCACGGCGGCAAGGGACATCGGGCAGAACGCAAACCCAAAGATGGTGTTCTACGACGTGGCAATGAGGATAATCGTGGAGATAATGAGAAAATAAACAAAGAAAAGCAAGGATATATGGACTATAAAAACATGCAATTCAAAATAGCGGGCGACACCTGCCGGGGACTGTGCCGCGGCGCCTGCGGGAGGCAGGACCACCAGCTTAACACATACGACTGGCTCGCAGACGTGCCGGGAATAAACGAGGACACAGACCTCGTGGAGGTGCAGTTCAAGAACACCCGCAAGGGATACTACCACAACATCTACCACATCGACCTGAAGAAGGGCGACGTGGTTGCCGTAGAGGCAAGCCCGGGACACGACATCGGAGTCGTCACGCTGACGGGACGGCTGGTGAAACTGCAGGTGAAAAAGGCTAACCTGAAGTCGCCCGACGAAATAAAACGCATATACAGAATCGCGAAGCAGGCGGACATGGACAAATACCGCGAGGCGAAGAGCCGCGAGCATGACACGATGATCGAGAGCCGGCAGATAGCGAAAAGGCTCGGGCTGGACATGAAAATCGGCGACGTGGAGTACCAGGGCGACGGCAACAAGGCAATATTCTTCTACATAGCAGACGAGAGGGTCGATTTCAGGCAACTGATAAAGGACCTCGCCGCAACATTCCACGTGAGAATCGAGATGAAGCAAATAGGGGCGAGACAGGAGGCAGGACGCATCGGGGGCACAGGCCCGTGTGGCAGGGAACTGTGCTGCGCCACATGGATGAAAAACTTCAGCAGCGTAAGCACAAACGCCGCACGCTTCCAGGACATCGCGCTGAACCCGCAGAAACTGGCAGGAATGTGCGCGAAACTGAAATGCTGCCTCAACTACGAGGTTGACGAATACATCGAGGCAAGCCGCAAGCTGCCGGGCCGGGACATCGTGCTGCAGACTGCGGACTCCGACTATTACTTCTTCAAGAGCGACATACTATCGGGGATGATCACCTACTCCACCGACAAACGCCTCGCCGCAAACCTCGAGACGATCACCGGCAAGCGTGCATTGCAGGTGATGGAGATGAACAAACGGGGCGAGAAACCGCAAAGCCTAACGGAGGAGAACGGCAGGCAGGAAAGCAGCACTCCCGTTGACATGTTCGAGGGTGACGTGACGCGCTTCGACAGGAGCAGGAAGAAGAGGAAGCCAAAGGGAACAAGGGCGCAAGGACAGAGGCAGACAAGGCAGACAAAGGATACAAGGGAGAGACCTGCGGCGGGAAACCGGGGACGGAACGGGAACAGGGAGAACCGAAGCGGACAGACAAGGCAGACGCGCGGCAACGGCGGACGGCAGTCCGGCGGAGAGTCCTGACGGCAAGCGGCACAAAGGATATGCGGAAGATTTGCAAGGCACTTGTCTTACTGATGGCCACCCTGCTGGCCGCGTGCGGCACGAGGACGGCATACCATCATTTCGAGCCAACGCAACTGAGCGGATGGGAACGGAACGACACACTGAAATACAGCGTGCCGGCAATGGCGCGCGACGGAAACTACCGCGAGAAGATAACGCTCAGGATAAGCAACGACTACCCGTTCATGGGGCTGACAATTATCATCGACCAAACCGTCTTTCCAGGGAAAACAAGGATGACCGACACACTGAACTGCAACGTGACCGACAGGAACGGCAACATGCGGGGACGCGGGATGGCCATCTACGAATACGACTGCCCGCTAAGGCGGATGAAACTAAGCACAGGCGACTCGCTGCAAATCAGAATACGCCACAACATGAAGCGCGAGATACTGCCGGGCATAGCCAGCATAGGGGTGAGGATAGACCGCTGAGCAGACAGGGCAGGCACAACGCGGCAATGACGGCTATTCCCTCAGGAGATTGCGGCCAGCATCTATCCGGAGGAAAATGAACAGCAGGAAGGTGAACCCCCACAGCGATGAGCCACCGTAACTGAAGAACGGCAGGGGAATGCCTATGACGGGGGTAAGGCCAAGCACCATGCCCACATTTATGAACACATGGAAAAGGAATATGCTGACCACACAATAACCATACACCCTGCCGAAACGGAAAGGCTGGCGTTCGGCAAGTTTTATCAGCCGCAGTATCAGTGCGAGAAACAGCAGAAGAACGGCAGCAGAACCCACAAAACCTTCCTCCTCGCCGACGGTGCAGAAAATGAAATCGGTGTCCTGTTCCGGAACGTATTTCAGTTTCGTCTGCGTGCCGTTGAGGAATCCCTTGCCCTTCAGTCCGCCCGAGCCGATTGCAATCTCGCTCTGGTGGACGTTGTAGCCCGCCCCGGAGAGATCCTCCTTCAGTCCGAGCAACACCTCGACGCGCTTGCGCTGGTGCTCCTGCAACACGTTGTCGAGAACGTAGTCGGCCGAATAGAAGAAAGCCACAGACCCGACGGCGAAAGCAAGGATATAGCCGTATGTCAGCACACGGCTGCTAAGCCACAGGAAAAGGACATACCCGATGACGAAGCCACACAGGAGCAGCTGGACCCAAACGATGTCGAAAGGTATGACGAACGACGAGAAAAGCAATGCGAGAGCCGTGCCGCCGAGGCAATAGCACAGCACCGTGCGCATCTGGCGGAGGCTGCCGGTGTTGGCGTAAATCATCGCCGACGTGAATATCTGCACGCCGAGCAGCACGATGAACTTGCCCGCCGACGTGCAGCCGTCCCACAGCATCACGTCCTCAAACTTTATCCCGACGACGAAATACAGCACCATCGCCACGGCGGTGAACAGTATGCCGCCGGGCATCCCCTCGCGGTAGAACATAAGGAAAAACGACAGATAGACAAGCGCCGACCCGGTCTCCTTCTGGGCGACAATGAACACCATTGGCATAAGCACCACGGCGCACGCCGAGGCGAAATGCTTCCACCTGTGTATGTTGTAACCATAGGTTGACATCAGCCTCGCCACGGCAAGCGCGGTGGCGAACTTGGCAAACTCGGCGGGCTGAAGCCTCAGCGGGCCCAGCACGAGCCACGACCGCGAGCCTTTTATCTCGTGGGGATTGAAGATGGTGACAAAGAGCAGCAGCAGCAACGCCGCATAGATGACATACGCGAACGTGTCGTAGAAGCGGTCGTCAAGCAGAAGCAGGGCAAGCCCGATGAATATCGAGGTGCCAATCCATATAATCTGCATCCCCGAGCGCGTGCCGAGGCTCAGTATGTCGGTGTCGCCATAGTTGTAGCTTGCGCCGCACACGCTCACCCACCCGAACACGAGCAGCGCCAGGTAGATGGCTATCGTTATCCAGTCAATCGAGCGCAGCACGCCAGGCTGCTTATCTGTCACTTGAACCATACGCGATGTGTCTGCTCTGCATGGCCCTTGCCTTTGCCTCCGAGCCGGCAGATAGTTTACCGTTAATATACTTCTCCATTATCAATGCCCCTATGGGAACACCGAAAGTCGCGCCGAAGCCACCGTTCTCCACATACACCGCCACGGCGATCTTCGGGTTTCTCATCGGTGCGAAGCCCATGAACACCGAGTGGTCGTGACCCCTGTTCTGCGCCGTACCGGTCTTTCCGCACACCTCATAGTCGGCTCTGTTCGCCTCGTGGCACGTGCCGCGGACCACCGAGCTGCGCATGCCGGCCACGATGTAGTCGTAGGCAGACCGCGACGCCTTGGTGTAGTTTCTCTTGCGGAACTTCCCGTCTATTGCCTTCCCCTTGATGCTTCTCACCACATGCGGCGTGACGAAATAGCCCCTGTTGGCTATAGTGGCGCCGAGGTTGGCAATCTGCAGCGGGGTCAGGTTCACCTCGCCCTGCCCTATCGATATGCTTATCACCGTCAGCCCGTTCCAGTCCTTGTTATAGACATTGTCGTAGAAATCGGCGTTAGGTATCAGCCCGCGCTTCTCCCCGGGCAGGTCGATGCCGAGTTTGTAGCCGAAGCCCATGCTCACCATGTAGTCGCGCCATGTGTTCATGGCCTCCTGCACGTTCTTGTATTTCCTGCGGTTGCCCATCATGTGGTAAAGTCCCCAGCAGAAAAACCCGTTGCACGACGTGCTGACAGCCGGTATCAGCGACAGCGGCGAGGCGTGTCCGTGACAGCCGACGCGCAGCCCGCGATACTGGAATCCACGGTGGCACGGGAACGTCGTGCGCGGCGAGATAATCCCCTCCGAGAGGAACGTCAGCCCCTGCGACGTCTTGAACGTGGAGCCGGGCGGATACTGTCCCATTATGGCGCGGTTGAGCAGTGGCTTCCACGGGTTGGCCTGCAGCGCGCGGTGCACCTTGCCGCGCATCCTGCCCGTCATCAGCCGTGGGTCGTATGACGGCGACGACACCATGCACAGCACCTCGCCCGTGGCAGGCTCTATTGCCACGATGCTGCCAATCTTGCCTTCCATGAGCCGCTCGCCGAGTTCCTGCAGCTCGAGGTCGATGCTCAGCGTGATATCCCTGCCGGCCACCGGCATGCGGTCAAACCTGCCGTCCTGGTACTTTCCCTTTATCCTCCCGTGAGCATCGCGCAGCAGCACCTGTATGCCTTTCTCGCCCCGCAGTTCCTTCTCGTAATATCTCTCCACACCGAGCTTGCCGATGTAGTCTCCGCTTTGGTAGTATTCGTCGTCCTCAATGTCGCCTGGCGACACCTCCGCCACGTCGCCCAGCACGTGCGCCGCGTATGGGTACTGATATTGCCTGACGCTTCTCTTCTGAAGGTAGAAGCCGGGGAAGCGGTACAGTTTCTCCCTGAAGATGCTGGACTCCTCCTCCGACAGCTGCGACATGAAAATCTGCTGCGTGAAACGGCTGTAGCCGGGGTTCTTGCCGCGATCCTTTATCTCTTCCATACGCCTGGCATAGAAATCCCTCGTGATGCCGAGCGCCGAGCACAGCGCAGCGGTGTCAACCCTGCCCGCCTCCTCGTTCATAACCACCATTATGTCGTATGCCGGGCGGTTGAATACGAGCAACTTCCCGGTGCGGTCCATTATGATTCCACGCGCGGGATATTCCGTTTTCCTCAGAAGCGCGTTGCTGTCGGCGTTCCTCTTGTAGTCGTCGCTCATTATCTGGAGCGAGAACAGACGGATAATGTAGATGACAACGATAAGCGTTGCCACCCCGCCGATAACATATTTCCGGTATTCTTCCCGTCCGTGATCCTTCATTTGCTCATACCGTCGCTAACGCTTCAGGTGCTCGACGACATATACCATAAGTGCCGTTATGACGATGCTGCCTGCCACGCACTCCGCCCATTTCAGCCAGTTGAAGAACGTGAACATCCCGAGCGAATAGTATGCGATGCAGAAGATGGAAATCAGTATCAGCATGTAGTACAGATACTTGGCGAAGCCCATCTTGCTCATCGCGGGCCTGAAATCCTCGTCGTCCTCGCGCTGCATGAACATCTCGAGGACGTATGGCTGCATCACCCCCGTCAGCGTCATCGACGCGGCGGCCACGCCCGGTGTGTTTGTGAAGGTGTCTGCACAAAGGCCGATGGCGAAGCACCACAGCAGCGAGGCCCACGCCGGGTAGCCGCGCGGGAACGTGAGAGCCATATAGACATACAGGAGCGGGGTGGCGCAGCCGAAGAGGCTCACATGGTTCAGCACAAGTCCCTGGGCGAGGCACAGTGCCGCGAAAAGTATCGTTCTGCTTATAAATTCCCTTACCATAGCGATAGTCAGTTTTCCCTTGCGGGCGAGATGGAATCCTGCGCGGCACGCATCAGTGTGACACGCTCCTTGAGCTTGGCGTCGTTTATCACGCACACATCGCGCAGGTTGCCGAAATCCGTGGCAAGCGTTATCCGCAGCCTGTAAGACGTCCCGTCGGGGGAGTTGTACGTCCGGTAGACCTTGCCCACATGTATGCCCGGCGGGAAGAGCGCCGAGTAGCCGCTCGTCACGATGTTGTCGCCCCCGTTGAAGCGCGCGTGGCGCGGTATGTCATCCACGTATGCCGTATGGCTGTCGCCGCCTTCCCAGCGCAGCACGCCGAAATACCCGCGTTCGGCAATCATCACGCTGATGTTGGAATGGCTGTTGAGCACCGGTATGACGATGCTGTAGTGCGGCGACACGAGGTACACCACGCCGACGATGCCCTCGCCGCCTACGACACCCATGTCGGGGCGTATCCCGTCAAGGCTTCCCTTGTCGATTGTTATGAGGTTGTCCTTCTTGTTGATGCTGTTGCCCACCACCTTGGCGGGTATCAGCCGGTATTGGTCCAGCAGGCGCGCCTGCTCGCTGCGCAGCAGCAGGGAGTCGCCGCTGGCACGCTCCAGCAGGTCGGAGAGCTGCTTCACCTGACGCTCCAAATATACGTTGCGCGAGGTGAGCTGCTCGTTGATTTTCCCCATGCTGATGAACGATTCCACCGAGGCGTTCACCTCGTAGAGCTTGCCGGTGACGGCATTTGCGGAGGTGAACCACACGCTGCCCTGATAACTGTTGAACTGGAAGAGGAGCGTAAGGCTCACCGCTTCCAGCACAACGAAAAGCAGCCAGTGGCTGTGCCTTGCCAAGAATGCCAGCAGGTTGTTCATCGCATCAGGAACGAGAAGCGGTCAACGTTCTTCAGTGCTATGCCAGCCCCGTTTGCCACACTGTGCAACGGGTCCTCGGCAACGTGGAACTTGATGTTTATCTTGTCGGTCAGACGCTTGTCGAGACCGCGCAGCAGCGCGCCGCCGCCAGTGAGATATATGCCGTTCTTGACGATGTCGGCATACAGTTCCGGCGGCGTGGCCTCGAGCGCCGAGAGCACGGCGTTCTCTATCTTCGCTATTGTCTTGTCTATGCAGTGCGCGATCTCCTGGTAGCACACCGGCACTTCCAGCGGCAGCGCGTTTATCCTGTTCGGGCCATGCACGACATAGTCCTCCGGGGCCTCGTTGCCAAGGTCGGTGAGAGCCGAGCCGACGTTTATCTTTATCCGCTCGGCCATGCGCTCGCTCACCTTCACGTTGTGCTGCCGGCTCATGTATTCCTGGATGTCGCCCGTCAGCTCGTCGCCAGCCACGCGTATGGAGTTGTTGCTCACGATGCCGCCCAGCGAGATGACGGCAATCTCGGTGCTGCCGCCGCCGATGTCAACAATCATGTTCCCCTCAGGGGCCTCAACGTCGATGCCGATGCCTATTGCCGCCGCCATAGGCTCGAATATCAGATACACGTCGCGCCCGTCGGCATGCTCGGCAGAGTCGCGCACGGCACGCAGCTCAACCTCGGTGGAGCCCGACGGCACGCCGATCACCATGCGGAGCGACGGCGACCCGAAGAGGCGGTGGCCGGAGTGGACCATCTTTATCAGCCCGCGCATCATCTGCTCGCAGGCGGAGAAGTCGGCTATCACACCGTCGCGCAGCGGACGTATGGTGCGGATGTTCTCGTGTGTCTTTTCGTACATCATCTTCGCTTTCTCGCCAACGGCAATCATCTTGTCGGTGCGGCGGTCGAGGGCGACGACCGACGGCTCGTCGACAACAATCTTGTCATCACTGATAATGATGGTGTTGGCGGTGCCGAGATCCATTGCTATCTCCTGAATGAATGAAAAAAATCCCATCTTGTATTGTTTTGCTTGTTTTTGTTATTTTGCGAACCATTCCCTGATGGCGGTGTCGTAATGGCTGCTCACGCCGAAAGCCTCGCACGCGAGGGCGCGGCGCTGCCCGCGAGTTGTCTCCGCCCCCTGCCTGCGGAGGATGTCGAGAAGCTCGGCATACTGCTCCTTGCCGGGGATGATAACCACGTCGTCGAAATTCTTTGCTGCGGCACGTATAAGCGAGATGCCGCCTATGTCTATCTTCTCTATGATGTCCTGCTCGCTGCTCGAGGCGTCGCTGACGGTCTGCTCGAACGGGTACAGGTCAACTATGACGAGGTCTATCTCAGGAATGCCATACTCCCCCATCTGTCTCCTGTCGCCCTCGTTGCCACGGCGCGCCAGTATTCCCCCGAATATCTTCGGGTGAAGTGTCTTAACCCGTCCGCCGAGAATTGACGGATATGTCGTGACGCTCTCCACGGCCTGACACTCATATCCCAGCGACTCGATGAATTTCTGAGTGCCGCCGGTGGAAAGGAATTTCACCCCCTCGGCGTTCAGCCTGGCAAGCAGTTCGTCAAGGCCGTCCTTGTGGAAAACCGATACCAGCGCCGTCTTAATCTTCTTTGTTCCAGCCATTCGTTGTTATTATTATTAATCAGTCTGCAAAAGTACAAAAAAAAAGATGTTTCCACAAGATTAACATACATAAAAAACTTAAAAACAGCATAAGTTGGTGTCCGCAAGCGGGTTTCCGCCGTATGACAAAAGTCCCGGCGGCTCGCCACGGATCTCGCGAATAGCGCGCGTGCCGCAAATACATAACCGCCATTCGCACGAAATTCACGGGGTTGCTCCAATGGATGTCTTTTGTGTCTTGCACAAGAGCGGCATGCAAATTACAGCCACACGACTTGCGACCAACGTCTGACACGGTTGCAAACACGCCGTATTTGCCCGGCAAATTCGGCGGTTTTACATCGCAAATACGCCGTATTTACATCACAAATACGGCGTATTTACATTCTGGTTTGCGCCCGGTCGCGCGCCGCCCCGCTTGTCAACTTGCAGCCCGCAGCGCGGCAAATGGCATGGCGGGCGACACGGGAAGTGTGCGAGGGTGTCGCGGCATGGCACGGGCATCCCGCTCCCGTGCCTGCGCGGCGCGGCGCGCAAGGCCTGCCACGCTCTGGAGACGAGAAGAGGATGCGCAGTTGATGCACATCCTCTTTCTTTTTTCCAAATTGATTTGTCGCGGAGTTTTATTTCTCCACCGCTGCGCTGTGCTTTTCCGCGATGCGCGCCTTCTTGCCGGTGAGCTTGCGCAGGTAGTACAGCTTTGCGCGGCGCACCTTGCCGACCTTGTTGACCGTGATGCTTTCGATGTTCGGGCTCTCGATGGGGAAGATACGCTCAACGCCGGTTGTCCCTGACATCTTGCGGACGGTGAAGCGCTTCTTGTCGCCGTGGCCGCTGATCTTTATCACGACACCACGATAGAGCTGCACGCGCTCCTTGGTGCCCTCGATGATTTTGTAGGCAACCGTCACTGTGTCACCGGCCTTGAACTCCGGGTACTTCTTTCCGGTTGCAAATGCTTCTTCAGCAACTTTTATTAAATCCATTGATCTTGGTTTATTATGATTTGAATTGTTTCGCGCAACATAGCGAGGCTACTCGTCTTCCTGCCATAGGTTACGTCGAAAAAGCGGTGCAAAGGTAATGCTTTTTTTTGAATTTCCTGCCATTGCCGTGTTGTTTTTTCTTTTCAAGGACTTTTTTTTCTTTTTTCCCGCGTACATTGCTGTGTTATACCGATATTTTTTTTAACTTTGCATACTGAAACCAATATATTAAAAAAATGAGAAACAAGACACTGTTTTTTTTATTTTCCGCAGCATTTGCTTTGTCTGCCTGCCGGACACACTACAGGCTTGCCTCGGTGGAGAGGACGCGCGTGCTGATTGACAGCCGCTATGACGCCTCGCCCGATGCCAAGGCTGCGGCGTTCATCGCCCCTTTCAAGAGTGTGGTGGACTCGGTGATGAGCCCCGTGGTGGGGACAACGGCGCGCTACCTTGAGCGCGGAAGGCCGGAGGGGCTGCTGTCAAACCTGCTGCCGGACATATTCATGGCAATGGCGCATGAGTATGGCGAGAAGCCGGACTTCGCGGCGTACAACTACGGCGGCATACGCGCCGCGCTGCCGGAGGGCAATGTGACGAAGGGCGACATAAACGACATCGCGCCGTTTGAGAACAAGGTGGTGTTCGTGACGCTGAGGGGGGACAAGGTGCTCGAACTGTTCCAGCAGATGCTTGACCGGGGCGGGGAGTGCGTGAGCCACGAGGTGCGCATCGTGGCTGACAGGAACTACAGGCTGATCGAGGCGAAGGTGGCGGGCGTGCCGGTGGACCCGGAGCGCGATTACCGCATCACGACGATAGACTATGTGCAGCAGGGGAACGACGACATGACGGCGTTCAAGAGCGGCAAGGACCTCAACTCGCCTGGCGGCGACGGGGCAAACTCGCGCGACCTGATACTGCGGTATGTGAAAAAACTCACGGAGCAGGGGAAGAAGATTGACAGTGAGATAGAGGGACGTATAACGATTAAAAACTGAGAAAGGCTATGATGAAGAAAATTATGATTGCCACTATTATGTGCATCGCGAGCACGGTTGTGGCGCCGGCACAGGACAGGCAACTCGTGATACTGCACACGAATGACACACACAGCACGATATATCCGCTGAACGCGACGCTTTCCGACACTCTCGTGGCGGGGCGCGGCGGCTTCCTGCGGCGAATAAAGATGGTTGAGGAGGAGCGCGCAAAGCATCCGTCGCTGCTGCTCATAGACAGCGGCGACTTCTCGCAGGGCTCACCGTATTATAATATGTACAAGGGCGAGGTGGAGGTCCAGCTGATGAACATGATGGGCTATGACGTGGCGACAATCGGCAACCATGAGTTCGACTTCGGGCTGGAGAACATGGCGCGTCTGTTCAGGATGGCAAAGTTCCCGATAGTGTGTGCCAACTACGACTTCACGGGGACTGCCGTGGAGGGCCTCGTCAGGCCATACGTCATAATCAAGCGCGACGGGGTGAAGATTGGCATCTTCGGGCTCTCGCCTGCGCTGAAGGGACTCGTGTTCGACCACAACTGCGTCGGCGTGCGCTATCTCGACCCGGCGAAGGAGGCCCTGAAGTGGGGCGACTTCCTGAAGAACAAGAAGAAATGCGACGTGGTGATTTGTGTCTCGCACCTCGGATGGGAAATCGGGGGCGAGGACGACAACTACACTTTCGCCAAGGCGCGCAACATCGACCTCGTGCTGGGCGGACACTCGCACACATATTTCAGCGAACTGGAACATGTCACCGACCTTGACGGGAAGGCGATACCATTGGACCAGAACGGCAAGCACGCGGTTTATGTAGGCAAAGTGACGCTTAACATGAACAAGAAGTGATCCGCCGCAAGGCGCGGATTGTAAAAACAGCCACCCCCACGAGTCTGTTCTCAGACTTATGGGGGTGGATTTATTTTGTGTGAAATGTGGTCAGAAATTGTGGCGGCGGCTTACTCGAAATAGAACGTCAGCACGATCATCTTGCTGCGCCCCTTGTCCACCGAGGTGGTGTATTGCAGCATGTTCTTGTCTTTCAGGTGGTTGGCGTGGTCGGTGTCCAAACTGTTTGTCAGTCCGTAGGCGAATTTCAGCTCTGGCCGCAACTTGAAGAAAGGCAGGTAGAAGTCGCAGCCGATGCCGGCCTCGAGATAAACGTCGTAGCGTTTCATCTTCAGGTAGTCGTCGTCCTTGTTGGACAGGTTGATCATCGGGTTAAGCCCAATCATCATGTACGGCCGATGGTTGTTGAAACGCTTCGCGCTGTAGATGAGGTCGAGTGCGCAGGAGACGTATGCCGTCTTCAGTTCCTGCCGCTGCTCTATCGGCTGCCCGTTAGCGAGGCTTTCCTTGTGGTTGTGGAACGTGAAGTGTTTCGTGCCGAAGTACATCGCCGGTGCTATCCGCGCGGCGAAATATGTGCCGAGGCGGAACTCTCCCAGCACGCCCACGTTGAAGCCTGCGTCCCAGCGGTCCTGGTCGCAGGTGACAAGCGCCTCCCTGCTCCCGTCCTCGGTGGTTATCGTCTGCGGCCCAACGTTGTTCAGCTCTATGTCCTGAAGGTGGGTGCCGACGAGGACTCCGAAATGGAACGGCCGCAGGTCGGTGTAGGGGCGGTTTTCCACCGTCCGCTGCTGCGCAAGCCCACGCAGGGCGCACGCCATCACTATGATTGTGCAAGCGATAATTCTTCTCATATCCTATACAACGGCGTTTCCGCCCGTTTATTGCAGCGTGCCGTTCCAAACATTCATGGCATTTCCTCTGGGTTGCCATTGTTTTTGGCAAGACTGCGCCCTTTGGCATTATCGCCGCCTTTTATCTGTGTTGTCGTGACCTATTTGGGTTAAACAGTGGTTGTGTCCCCCATCGGTTGTCATTAAAATTGTGACCCATGAAACCATGAACGTCATTGCAAATCATCTTTATTAGGTATCAAAAGGCGGTTGAATAGTTAATTAATACAAAAATATATACTCAAAAATAGGTATATGACAAGTGTTTTATTATCTTTGCATCGTGATAAGTAAATACTAATATTAACTTTAACAAATAAAAAACAGGAACATTATGGCTTATGTAATTGGCGAGGACTGCATAGCATGCGGTACATGTATCGATGAGTGTCCGGTAGGAGCAATCTCCGAGGGCGAGCGTTATTCAATCAATCCTGACGAGTGCACGGAATGCGGCACTTGCGCAAGTGTTTGCCCGTCTGAGGCAATATCACTTCCGTAAGGTGTGCGTTCCCGTTATCAGGGCTTGGAAATTTGATTGTCAGAATTTAGGGTGTCTGGTCCGTGTGGACCGACACCCTTTTTTTAGTTTGTCGCCGCCTTCACAGTAAGCATCCAACATGTGCTTACCATGATGTTTGTCAATGGAGTACATACTGTCAAAAGTCGTTTCATCAAAACAGTGCGCAAACTGAATTCTTCCGGTACCTTTATTTCTTGCGGGAATGCCTCGTAGACAGTTTGAAGCAGAACTCCACTCTTCTTTATGGCATTTAATTCATTTTTATAGAAGATGCCAACAGCCTTGATAAATTCTTACATAACTAAATGTTGAAATTCTTTATGTTATCGCATTATATTCTCTCTTCCATGAACTTTTCGGGGTCGCGCAAGAAATCCATAAGGTTTATGATATACACACCTTCCTCGTTCATGTATGTAGGTTGAAGACCATTAACGATTACGATTCTCCTGAAACCATCGCGTAGTTTGCGCAAAGAAGCCAGCTCCTGGTCGCGTTTTTCTTCTGTTTCCATTGCATAGGCCGATTGAATGTAAACGCGCTCATAACCACGGTTGCAGACAAAGTCAATTTCCAAAGTTTTACGCTGCCGGGAACCATCTTCTGATTTCACTTCGGTATACACCTGCCCGACATCCACCTTCATACCAATCGCGCGAAGCTCATTGTATAGCATGTTCTCCATAATATGGTTCGACTCCACTTGCCGGAATCCTAATCGGGCATTTCTCAGTCCCAGGTCTTCAAAGTAATATTTGAAGGGCGAATCAATGTATTTCCTTCCCTTGATGTCGTAACGAATTGCACGCTCAAGCACAAACGCATCCTCCATATACTCCAGATAAAGACGTATGGTATCTACCGAGATGCTACTCTGCTTGACGCTTTTAAAAGTGTCGGCAATCTTGGGAGGATTCGTCAAGCTCCCCACACATGAGGCCATTATGTCCACCAGTTCCGACAAATCGCTATCCTGGCGTACATCATATCGTTCTTTTATATCTCGCAGATAGGTGTGCTCCATCTGTTGTTCCAGATAGCTGACTTTCTTGTTCACATCGTTTTCCAAGACAACCTGTGGCAAACCACCATAAAGCATATACTCACGAACCAGTTCCAAGGAATAGTCACCACGGAAATCTGCAACTTCCTTGAAGGTCAACGGACGCACATGTATTTCATCACCGCGCCCTCGGAACTCGGTGATCACATCCTTGGAAAGGAATCTTGCATTTGAGCCTGTGGCAAAGACATCCACATTGCTAATGCTTAGGAATGAATTCAATACATCCTCAAACTCACTGACCATCTGCACTTCATCAAGCATGACATAATACTGGCCGTCAGATGAGAGACGACCACAAATGTATTCCAGCAATGCATCTGGGTCTCTCAGGCTTTTGTGCAAGCGATTCTCAAGATTCACTCCTATGATATGATCTTCCTTTACACCTTGTGATAAGAGGTAATTCTTGAACAGGGTAAACAACAGATATGATTTGCCACATCTGCGCATACCAGTTATAACCTTTATCAATCTATTTCCACAGCTGTGGATGAGTTGATTCAGATATTTATCTCTACGGATCTCCATATTTGTAATCGTTTGTTTTGCGTAAATACACATTATTAACGACCACAAATATATCTTGATATCTCTACTCCTGCAAATTTTATGACCGAAAAATGAATTGCCATACGATGTTTTAACATTTGCGGGGCTTATTACAGCGTCAAAGAGGAGCTGGATTTCCCTGAATGAAGAATGATCAAAGAAAAATCGAAATATTTTTCGTTACGCAAAAAGGCTGCATAAGCCCTATCTACCTTTGCATCGTCAAACAAAAGGAAGTATGGGTGAGCGGCTTAAACCAGCACACTGCTAACGTGCCAAACCGCAAGGTTCCGAAGGTTCGAATCCTTCTGCTTCCGCAATTGGCGAGGTAGCTCAATTGGATTAGAGCGGTTGTCTACGAAGCATCAGGCTATGGGTTCGAGTCCCATCCTCGTCACGAATTGGAGGTTTGGCAGAGTTGGTGTATGCGCAGGACTGAAAATCCTTAGAACGTGATTCGACTCCACGAGGTTCCACTCTACATTGGGGCGTTCTCCAGCGGCAACGAGAGCAGACTGTAAATCTGCCGTCATTCGACTTCGTAGGTTCGAGTCCTACCGTCCCAACTTACATGGAGTCTGTAGCTCAGCAGGTAGAGCACCAGATTGTGGCTCTGGAGGTCATGGGTTCGAATCCCATCTTTCTCCCCAGCAGAAAAGGCTTTCGATAACTATCACAAGATAGCAAAGGAAGCCTTTTGGTGTATTGGCATCAAAGGAGGAATATCAACTTTCCCTTCAACTTCGACAGAACGGTCTTCAACTCCTTGACTGTGTTGTCTTCGGGCATCTCCTCGATAAGACAAACGGCCTTCTCAACGAGTGCGTAGTCCTCAGCATTCAGCGGGTTCTCGTTGATAGAGTATTCCTGATCTGCGTATCTGTAGAATTTGTTGTCATAAACCTCTATGGGTGCATTGTAGCCCAGTTTGTCGGATCTCATAATCTGAATGTCTCCCTGGACGGTTCTCAAGGAAACGCCCTTGGCGATACCCTCCATATCATAGAGTGCATCGGAGCAGGCATCAACCAGATCCTCTATAGTCCATCTTCTGTACCTGTTTCTCAGGCATTTGTCTATTGTCTTGTAGCGTATTAACGCATTCTTGTTTGCTGGCATGGCTGTGATAACGATCTTCTTTGTTCATTGGGATTGTTGTTTGAAGTGCCATGCCAGTGATCAAGGAAGCTGCGCTGGATAGGCACAAAAAAATCGGAAAACTCTGTATGGGCCTTCCGACTGTCCTTTATCTCTGTGAAATATTGTCAGGGGAACACGTGACTCTATCCGCGGGAGAATGAATACCCATAACTTCGGAATGATCCCATAAGCGCACGGCGATATGAGCTGCTAAACCGAGAAGTAAAGCAACTATGACCAAAGCGTCGATAACTCTGGTGCTGTGAGCCTATGTGGATGTTCACGTTTGTATTCATTGTCTTGTCAGATATAATCTTTCTATTTTCGGGTGCAAAGTTACTTATTTTTAGCGAGAAACCATCATATATAGTGACATTTCCGCTATTTCGGCGGCAAAATTACGACACTATTGCTGTCCGGTAAAACTTTTATTGATTTATAAGATTAGGGCTGACACTTCTCACGAGGTATCAGCCCTTTTGGTTATCTTTGTTTTTGGAAAAAACATTATTGCTGCAGATTGCGGAAATCCCGGCCGTCCAAATTATGCTTCCTCCGGAGACTGTCAGGCGGGGTGATGAGTCGTACCGTTTCTTCAGGAAGGCCGTGGCACAGGATTTCCAGCGGCACCGCGACATTGGCTACTATGCCTCGATGCTGCACGTTTCTCCCACATATTTGTCGGGTGGTGCGCAAAGCATCAGGCAGCCCGGTGAACGGGCATGTCGTGCGGCATCTGAATGCAGAGGCGGTGCGAATGCTTGTGCTTACGTATTGCATCACATTCCGTTGAAACGGGGTATGTGTCATTCCTGTAAGAACTTGAATAGTGAGGCTGTCATGCAGGTAGATACGTCAAGTGTAAATTCACGTCCGCTACAACACGTATTTGGTTGAATTTTCACATACACCACATTTTCCTTTGTGATAGCGTCAAACCCTCCATAGGTAAGGTGCTTCTCCTTTTTTTCATTGTCAGTTAGAATTTCGACACCGTCAATCCATAACTGAGCGAAAAAAAAGTAACTTTGGCCCTTACAGGTAAGGGTGATTTCTGCCCCTTCCTTTGGAACTTTTATTACATTGTAATAGCCTTCGCATGTCATTTTAACGTTTGCTTCCCATTTCAGCTTAATGTCTCCATCAACTTGAGATTCACAGGAGGCAAATGTCAGGCCACACAGAAGCATAACTATAAATTGAACCTTTCTCATCTTGAAATTATTGAATATTGCAAATCGTATTTATAATTGTAGTTGCAGTTTTTGTCATTGTGGCCTTCACTGCTGTCATCTAGAATTTCTGCCCCGTAAAATGTATTAAATGCTTTAGAAAGGTAATACCCATTACGACTTCCTCCCCATCCCCAATTACAGTGTAACATGTTTTTGGTTTCTCCGCTTCTTTTTGCTGTAAGGAATCCATCGAATACCCAGGCATGGCCTTCTTTATAAGCCCACGTGACAATGAATTTTACTTTTTCTCGGCAACCTCGCCCATAAATAATTTTGTCCGATTTAATCGCATCAATTATGTTTTTCTCGTCAAATGATTTTAGTTTGGTTGCATGAAGTAACCTTGTATTATTAAACCATTCTATTGCTTTATTTTTACTAACACTTGTAATATTTTTTTTGTATTCTGCGTCCATTTCTAAACCTAAAATCCTAACCAGTTTTGCAACCTGACAAGAGGACTCCATGTTTAAAGACATTGATAATTTTCCTCCATTGCATATACAGTCCGATATAATTTGTTTCCAATTAGTCCTTGTAGAAATTTCTGTGCCATTTTTTACGCAACGTATAAAATCAAAAGGTTGATAGTATGACAAAATTTGCGCAACTGCTATAGGCACACAACCTGAAGTTTTGTTTGGACAAAATTCACAGTATGGATATTCCTGAGACCATTTTGTTTTCAGCAAAGGCTCTTTCTTGTTAGTTACTTCCCATTCGCCAGGATATGAACCACTTCCTCCTTTTTCAATGTCTTCAGTATCCATTTTAGCAGTTTGTCTCAAGAACATAAGAAATCCTTCATTTTTCTCTTTCCGTAAATCTTCAAAAGAATAATTGCCTTCCTCAATCAGAGCCAAGACAGGCTCCGTTCTTTTATCTGCGGCAACAAGCATAAACCCTTTTTCATATTCAAAATTTACTATATACATAATAGTATCTATTCCGAGCCCGAAAATTTCGTCTTCATAGTCAGCACATCGTGTTGCCAAATCTTTATTGTGTAATGGAATAACGTTTTTTATGGTAATCTTCTCGGAACTTCGTGTGTCTTTACCATGAAATGCAGACAAAAAGTCTGATGCAATGCCTTTTGCTTCCTCAGGGGTGATTGAATACGATGGAATAGATTGTGTTGCCTTATTTCCACATTCTTCATAGTAATCAGAACATGAATATAAGACAAATGTGAGAAACACGGTTAATAATAAATTATTTTTCATAGTTTCATTTATATTAATTATATTGCAAAGATACGAAAGAATCTGAATAATACAAAAAAAAACACCATCTTCCGATATGTGGAAGATGATGTTTTCCTATTTTGTACTTCTTTTATTGTTTTATTCGTTTTGGCTTTTGTCAGAACCGTTTTCAGCCTCTGTCTTCTTCTGGAACCACGCCTTGGCGATGTTGTCATCGGGTGTCACGGTTACGCACTTGTCGAAATACTGGCCTGCCGTCTCGAGGTCGTTCTTTGTCCAGTAGTAGTAGCCGACGCGGCTGTATGACGTTCCGAGATAGAAGTTCTCGCTGTCACTGCGGTCTTCCTTGTTCTCAAGCAGTTTTATGACTATATTGAAGTAAGGCAGCGATTTCTCATCAAGTTCTGCTGTGAACGCAGCGTTTGCCTCCTGGTACTTGCCCCATACCTCGGCCTGCGGGTATTTCGCTATGACTTGGTCATACAGTTCCACGAGTTTTCCGAAGTTCTCCTCGACGGCAACGCTGTCCTTTGCCTCCTTTGCCTTTTTCACCTTGTTTAGGTAGATGTCTGCGATGTCGCGGTAGTCGGAAAGTTTTGCATTAGGGTTCTTGTCGAGGTAAGTCGCGCTGTATTCCAGAGCCTTGTCCTCCTGTCCCATGTCGTTGTAAGCATCGGAGATGTATTTGTATGGCATGATGTTCGTAGCATCGATGGAGAGTGCCTTCTCGTATTTGGCAATGGCCTCCTCGTAGCGTTTGTTGCCTGCGAGTGCCTGACCGTAGTAGCACAGGTCGCCAGAGTTGCTGTCGCCTTCTTCTGCTATCAGTTTTTCTGCATAACCGAGTGCTTCCTCATACTGCTTCAGTCCTATGGTATTGATGAGTGCCAGCCTGACAAAGGAGATGTTCTTGGGGTATTTTGACATGCCGACCTTTGCCACTTCGAGGGCTTTCTCTCGGTTGCCCTGCGATGTCGCGGTGACGGAGTACTCCGTGAGGTGTGCCTCCTGTAGTTTCGATATGTCTGACTTGAGGAAGTATTCCAGGGCTTTCTCGTAGTTGCCCGTGTTGTAGAAAGAGTGTGCGGCCTCTGCCTCAACGGGGAAGTCAGGCACGTTCTTCTTCAACTCGTTCAGCATCCGCTCCGACTCCTCCGGGTCAATCTTGCGGTATACGTTTGAGTAGCTCATGTATGCATGCGGGTTCTTCGGGTCAAGCTCTATCGACTGCCGGTACCACATTGCCGCGCCGCCTCCGTCGTCCTGCATTGCCTGGATGTCGCCTTTCAGTATGTATGCGTTGCCGTAGTTCTTGTCGCGCGCCAAAGCCAGGTCGGCATAGTGGTTTGCCATATCGTAGTTCTTTACCGTGAGATAGGCGTTGCCGAGGGCTACAAGCGCCTCCGGGTTTTTCTTGAACACCTTGTTGTATTCCTTGAGCAGATTCTTCGCGGCCTTGTTGTCGTTCGGGTTAGCCTTCAGTTCCTTCACTATGGGCTCGAGCATGGCGTTGTAGTCTTCCACCTGAGCGTTTGCGGCGACCGACATGCTTAGTGCTAACGCACCGCTGATAAGATATTTTATTGCTTTCATATTCTAAACTATTTTAGTCCTACTTCCTGTTATTAATACGTTCTTTCTTGCAAGCGTTTTTTATTTGTGTGACTGACTATTGTCGTGAAGGTTTATTTATTCCCTCTTGACGTTAACAGTTTTTATCACAATGTCGCCCCTGTATGGCAGCAGCCCCGACCTGAATACTATCAACTGTCCCTTGGGACTGGTTATGTAGTTGGCGAAACTCCAGGGTAGGGCCTTGCGCGGATCGACAACTATTGCGTATATTGTCCTTACAAACGGATAGCGTCCGTCAAGTAAGTATGCCTGGTATGGTTTCCAACTGTTCATTGGCGTTGCCTTGTCTTGCAACGATACAGACATTACATGTATGTTCTTCTTGAATGTGGTGTTCGTGGTGTCGCGGCGGTCGTTGAGCCAGTTGGAGCCGATTACACCTATCGAGTTTGGGGTATTGTCAACATAGTCGATAACCTCCTTGCTGTTCCTTGCCGCGAACATTTGTTTCCCCTCGATTGTCTTCCCGTTTAGTATGGAGTCAACGACATACCTCACGGTGGCTGATTCTTTGTTGTCGAACACCAGTTCGATTTTCCCTCGTCTGGAGCCGGGGTAAATCTCGCTCCAGTCGGTTGCCTCGCCGCCGAGTATCCTCTTGATGTCCTTCACGGTGATGCAGGTGTCTTGGTTGCTGCGGTTCACAATGAACGCCAGCCCGTCGTAGCCGATGGGGAACACCTCTGGTATGCGGCCGTTCTTTCTGATGTATGCGTCCTCGTTGGGCTTGAGGGCGCGTGACGTGAAGAGCAAGTTCGTCTTCATGTCAGTGATCTGCTTCATGCCATCCACCTCGTTGGTGTACCTGGCCTGCAGGTGTGTTTTCGGGAACTGGTACTCGAACTGTTCCCGTAGTTCTTCTATTATAGGGCTAAAACTTTCATCGGCGACAAACTGAATTGTCCCCGATGAACGTGTGTCTGTCCTACCGCTCTTGTCCTTCTTCCCGGTGCACGAGAAGAAGAACAAAGAGGGTAATAGTAATCCTACGATTGCGTAGAATACGTTTCTTTTCATTTTGTGATTACCTAAGTTGGAATGTTACAGGCAGCGTGTATTTCACGTTGACTGACTGGCCGTTCTGCTTGCCGGGAATCCATTTCGGCATACTCTTGACAACGCGTATGGCCTCCTTGTCGAGTGACGGGTCAACCGACTTTACCACCTTCGCGCCGGAGATGGATCCGTCCCTGCCGACAACGAACTGCACAATCACCTTGCCCTGGACACCATTTTCCTCGGCGATTGTCGGGTACTTGATGTTGCTTGACAGGTATTTCATGAGCGCGCCGTTACCGCCCGGGAACGAAGGCATCTGCTCTACAACGTCGAAAACCTTTGTAGCGACTTCCTGCTTCACCTCAGCCTTTGGCTCCGGGTCCACTTTTATGTCGTTGCGGATAGCCTCCATGGTGCGATCCTTGGTACCTTCCTGGTCAACGTTGCTCACGGCCTTGTCTTTCTCGAGCTCGTCCATGGCCTTCAGGGTGTTCTCCTCTTTCACGAGGTCGTCCTTCTTGATGACCGGTGCGGTGAACTTCTGCGACTCGCGGACTTCCGGGATTTCCTTCTTTGGCTCAACCTTTGGCTGGACCTTGACTTCTTCCTTCTTTTCCTTCTTTGCAGCATCCTGCAGTTTCTGCAGTTCGAGCTGCTCGAGATAGGCCTGGTGTTCCGCGTCAAGTTTGTTCTGGTGTACCTTGTATGCGAGACCGCCACCGACTAATGCTGCAACGATGATCAGTATCACAAGGGCTTTGACGTTTCGGCCGGAAGTTCCCTTGCGGAGCACGTATGCCCCGTAGGACTTGTTCTTGTCGGCGAACACCATCTCGACCCATTTCGGGTCGTAAAGATCTATTTTTGCCATTTTTTCTTGCTTTATTGTTAATCGTTACAGTTGTACATTCTTTTCCTTGAGTATCTTGATGTCATTGTCATTGATTTTGTCAATAACGTATGTTCCGATACTAAGGATCTGCATTTCATCGAGTGCGGAAATCATATTGTCGTATGTGGAGTTGTCAGTGGGCTTTATCACGACAGTCATTGTCGGGATCTTCTCGGAGCCGAGCTCGCCCCTCCTTATTTTCTGCAGTTCCTTCTGGTAGATGCTGTCCGGCCACTGCTTTGGGTTCTGACTGCGTTTCTGCTTCAGTTCCTCCACGGCAAGTATGATGCGGTTTGTAGGTTTCGTACCGTCTCCGATGGCATGGTAGCGCAGCACGTCGCGTATTCCCTTGCTGCCCCATGTTGTTTCCTTCAGTCCCCTGGAGTTGCCATTGTCATCATATTCGGTGTAGTATATCTTGTTGTTTGCCGCGAGATATATTGTCACCGTCTGCGATGCCTTGGCCTCATTCTTCTGCGCGTCCGTCGTGTTCTGGTCATTGCTCGGCATGGTGAGTTCCATAGTACTCGGTTTGCTGAGCGTTGTGCAGAGCATGAAGAACGTTATGAGAAGCATAAGCATGTCCACCATAGGAGTGAAGTCCACACGGACGTTAATCTTCTTTTGTTTGCTTTCTTTCTTATGTGACATAGTTATTTGCCTCCCTTTACGTATGAATCAGCCTCCACCGTCTTTGCCGCGTCGAGCTGAGAAATCATGAAATAGTGACTCTCATCCATGTCCTGAAGTTCGTTCATCACCTTCTTAATTGTCTTATAAGGGGTTTTGGCGTCTGCCTTCAGGGCAATCTTGATTTTGTCATTCACAGTGCGTGCAGCGTCAACCCACTGCTGGAACTCGCTCATGCCGCCATTGATGGAGTCGAGGGGTATTCCCTCCGTGACTATCATCCTGTTGCGGTTTGCGCTGGGCTGCTGCAGGTATCCGCTGAGTTTCGTCATCGGTACTCCGAACAGTGCCTCGGTCTTGAATGTCTCAACCTGCTTCTGGGTCAGCTTGATGCCGAACCTGTCGGCCATGTTGGACAGAGCGTTGCCGAGTTGCTCGGTGTTGTCGATGTTCATAAACACCTGGCCTTGGCCTGTTGGCCTGCCATTTGCGTCCTTTTCAGGACTAACCAATATAGTAAGGACACCGTTTTCCGGCACCTTGATTTCCGATATTGAGCCTGGTGTCATTACCTTCACTGGCTCGTTCTTGACGAACGTCGAGGTCAGCATGAAGAAGGTAAGGAGCAGGGTCATAACATCGGACATAGGTGTCATGTCAATCCAGATGTCACTTTTCTTAATTTTTACTTTACCCATAGCGATAAATTTTTAAGGGGTTAGCAAAAATTAAGCCTCTTCCGTATGGTTCGTTTCGTATGTCTGTGCGATAGAGTAACCAACCTCGTCAAGCGCAAAGGTCAACTTGTCGACCTTGTTTGTAAAGTAGTTGTAGGAGACAACGGCGCACCAAGAAGTGGCAATACCGAAGGCGGTGTTGATAAGTGCCTCGGATATACCCTCTGAAAGTGCGGCAGAGTCTGCACCACCACCTGCTGAAAGAGCGGAGAACGAGCGGATCATACCGATCACAGTACCGAGAAGTCCGGTAAGCGTACCGAGTGTGACGATGGTTGCAATGATCGGGAGGTTCATCGTGAGGGTAGGCATCTCAAGCTGCGTTGCCTCCTCGTGAGCCTGCTGTATCTTTGCGATCTTCTGTGACTTCTGCAGGCCCTGTGTTGCCTCCATCTCCTTGTATGCGCGGAGAGATGCGCCGACAACGTTTGCCACGGAGCCCTTCTGCGCGTCGCAGAGTTTCTGAGCCTTCGCGAAGTCGTTGGCGTTGAGGGCTGCCTTGATGTTAGCGACGAACTTTGGCAGCGCGCCCTTGCCGAAAGCGGTCTTCAGAGCGAGCCAGCGCTCGATAGACATTGCGATTACGGTGAGCAACAGTGTGTGGATTATAGGCACGATGACACCACCCTTGAAGATTGTTCCCCAAACGTCGAGAGGGCTGTTTGCAGGGTCATTGTCCTGGAAGTGCATTGGGTTTGCAAACCAGGTGTAGAACAACGTGAATGCGATGATACCGCACACGATGATAATCCAGAATGCACCTCTTACTCCTGTGAAGCCCTGAGATTTCTTAGGGCTTGCGTTCTTTTGTGTAGTTGCCATAATTTGAATGTTTAATTTTAGTTGTAAATAATTTAAGTTATTAATTAATTCCTGTTTAATCCAGAGCTTGCCACGCTGCGCTTGCACACGGTGGCACACTCGATAATAAGTTGCGCAAAGATAACAATTAATGAAAAACTAACATGCCATTTAATAAGTTTTAACAATGAATATGCGCATTTTTCTTTCCATACGTGTGATTTTGTTACCCGTGGTCATCATTTCTTGTCACGATGACATTGCGTGTTTTCCCCGGAAATCACCCGCCTGCTATCTTGTCCGTGCTATGCGGAGATCCTGTGCCGGGCGGTTTGGCCTGCGTGGCCGCTCTCCGTTATCGGCGCATGACTCCGGAAGTGGTTCTGCCTGTGCAAAAGTAATTATTCTTTTTTGTTTAAACGAGGGAATGCGCTTTTTATTTCATCTTATATGTGAAAATAGGCGCATGGTGGAGTTTGTCGCCCTTTGTAGGCATCTTGCCGCTTGCGGCTTGCCTGGCGAGGCTCTCCCGCCCCTGGTTGTTATATGTGCAATGTATGCCCCATGCGGGTTTTCTTTGTCTTCAGGTATCTGATGTTATACATGTTCGGCGTCACCTCTATTGGTATGTTCTCCACGATCTGCAGCCCATAGGCTTCCAGCCCGACGCGCTTCACTGGGTTGTTTGTCAGCAACTTCATCTTCTGCACCCCGAGTTTCCGCAGTATCTGCGCCCCGCAGCCGTAGTCGCGCTCGTCTGGCTTGAAGCCGAGGTGTATGTTCGCCTCGACGGTGTCGAGCCCCTCCTCCTGCAGTTTGTATGCGGCTATCTTGTTCATCAGGCCTATGCCGCGCCCTTCCTGCTGCATGTACACCACGACGCCCTTGCCCTCTTTTTCTATCATCTGCATCGATTTGTGCAGTTGCTCGCCGCAGTCGCACCTCATGCTCCCGAGTATGTCCCCCGTCGCGCACGACGAGTGTACGCGTACCATTATCGGCTCGTCCTTCTCCCATTCGCCCTTCAGCAGCGCGAAATGCTCCAGCCCGTTGCTTACCTGACGGAACGGGACAAACCTGAAATGCCCGTACATCGTGGGCAGGTCCACCGTTTCGCCCATTTCCACGAGCGAGTCCTTTTTCAGGCGGTAGGCAATCATGTCCTTTATGGTGATGATTTTCAGGCCATGCTCCTTTGCGAAGTCAACCAGCTGCGGCATCCGCGCCATCGTGCCGTCCTCGTTCATTATCTCCATAAGCGCGCCTGCCGGGTACAGTCCTGCAATCTTGCAGAGGTCTATTGCCGCCTCGGTGTGCCCGCTGCGTTTCAGCACGCCGTTGTCCTGCGCGTATAGGGGGTTGATGTGGCCTGGCCTGCCGAATGTCTGCGGCGTGCTTTCCGGGTCTGCGAGAGCCCTGATCGTGGCGCACCGGTCGCTTGCGGACACTCCGGTGGTGCATCCCTCGAGTTTGTCAACTGTTATGGTGAACGGTGTTCCGAGCATCGACGTGTTGTCCGTCACCTGCCGTGGCAGGTCGAGTTCGGCGCATCTCGAGTTCGTTATCGGCGCGCACAGCACCCCGCGTGCGTTTTTCAGCATGAAGTTAACCATCTCGGGGGTGATCTTCTCCGCCGAGCAGATGAGGTCGCCCTCGTTTTCGCGGTCCTCGTCGTCCACCACGATGACGAACTTGCCGTCCCTGAAGTCTTTCACAGCATCTTCTATGCTGCTTAGTCTGAAGTCTTGCATGATTTTTCTAATATATTTTTTGAGGTCAATCCTGTGGCGCGCCCCTCAGCGACGCCTCTTCGATTCTCCTCGTTATGTTTCCATTTGTGCGCTTTATGGCGCGCAGGTCGCGGTAGAGCCGCAGCCTGAAGCGGCACATCCTTATATATAGTATGATGCCGAGCGGGAAGAAGAGCGCCGCCATGACGTTCTTCCATTTCCTCTCGAATGGCCGTGTGTGCGCGGCGAGCGAAATCACGGGATAGTTGTTGAGTTCCGTCAGTATCACCCTGTCGCGCGTGTTCGAGAGGTCATCGATCACGTTTTCCAACCGCTCCCCTATGTTCCTTATGGCATTGTCCGGCTCGTATCTGAAGAACACCTTCACCGGGTTTGGCATACTTATCAGCCTGTGCTCGCTGGCATACGCCGTTATCTCGCGGCTTATCGCGTCAAGCGAGCCACTGCTCCCGGCATAGTCCGGAGAGTTTATTATCACTTCCTTCCTTGTTATGTTGCGCTTTACGCGCATGCCGAGCAGCCGCATCGCCACTCCTCGGTAGGCATCGACGTTGAACACCACCGAGTCGTTGTTGGCCTTGTATGTGAAGAACACCGCGAGCGGGGTAAGAACCGCCGGGGCGATTCCCTTGCCGAACCACACCGCCCACATCCCTCCGCGTGCCATGCGGTATCCGGTGTTGTCGAAGATGTAGTAGATGATGAACACCAGCACGGAGATTATGACCGGAACGCCGAGCCCTCCCTTGCGGATAATCGCGCCGAGCGGCGCGCCGATGAAGAAGAATATCAGGCACGACAGCGCCAGCGTGAACTTGTTTATCGCCTCTATCCTGTGCTGCCTGATGAGCCTGTCGCCGTCTGACGTCACCATCGCGCGGAAGTCTGTCTCCGCCAACTCCGACTGCACGCTCATCATGGCATTGTTCACTGCCTCGAGTTTCTTGTCCGCCGGCATCCTTGAGAACACCGTGTCTATGTCGAACGATTTCGTACCCGCCATCTTCCTTGCCCTGTTCATGTCGGCCATCCTGCCGGCCGGCGTGTTCCCCACGCGCCACATCGTCATCGTGAGCGCGCGGTAGTTCTCCCTGCCGATGCTGTCGTAGGTGCGGTTCAGCGAGTCGAGGTCGTGGCTTATCCGGGCCAGGCTCTTGCCCCTGGCGTTGTTCGAGAGCGCGCTCGCGTCGGCAAGGTTGAAGTCGGAGTCAAAGTCTATCACTATCCTCTTCCTCGTGAATGTCTCGCGCCTGTACGGCACGCTGGCATTCCCGGACAGTTCCGAGTTCTTGATGTTCTCGAACCACTCGCCGCTCCACAGGTTCAGCACGAGGTGCTTCTTCTCGGCCGTTGACTGCAGCATCCCCGAGTCGGCAAGTATTATCGCCGCGTCGTCGAAACTGTCGGTCATGCGGTAAATCATTATCCCGTAAAGTTTCCCGGTGCCAGCGTCTTTCCTCTGCACATAAAGGTTGCTGCCCGGTATGCCGTCATAGAACACCCCCTCGGGTATTTCCAGCTCGGGGCTCTTCTGCTTCATCGACAGCAGCAGCTGGGCGAACGACATGTTTGCACTCGGCGCGACGACATTCTGGAAGTAGAGCGAGGTCATGGCTATGGCCACCACTATCACTGTGAGCGGGCGCATCGACTGCAGGAGCGATATACCGGCAGCCTTGATGGCGGTCAGCTCCGAACTCTCGCCGAGGTTGCCGAACGTGATGAGCGACGAGAGCAGTATCGCCAGCGGCAGAGCCTGCGGCACGAGCATCAGGCTCATATACCAGAAGAACTGCGCCAGCACGTCAACCGTAAGGCCCTTTCCGATGAGCTTGTCGATGTATTGCCACAGGAACTGCATCATAAGCACAAACTGGCTTATGAAGAAAGTGCCGACAAAGAGCATCATGAATTGCCGGGCGATGAACGTGTCGAGCTTCTTTACTACTGCCATTCCGCCTGCAAAGGTAGTTTAAAATGAGCGTAAGACAAAATTATTTCATCCAAAAAGGAAATCATACCCCGGCGGCATGGCGCAGCCTCTCGAAGTTCGCCTCCCAGACCGAGCCGAGCCACTCCTCGTCGCCGTCATACGCGAAGTCGGTAACCTTCAGGACATAGTCACCAGTCACGTCGCAACGCTCCATCCTTATTTCAACGAAACCCTCATCGTCATCCTCCCACACCCACCGCAGGTGGCTCATCGCGCGCTCATCGGTTATCCTCGCCCTCCTTTTCTCGTGGTGCCGCTCCGGGCAGCCCCAGGTTAGCTCCATCACGTCGCCTTTCCTTTCCACACCGTCGGCAATCCATTTCGCGAGCCCCTCGGGGGTGCCTGTCAACGACCATATTATTTTCCCCGAACGGGACCGCAGCTCGCGCTCAAAAATGAATTTCTTCTTGTTCATCCGATTTATAGTTTGTCCTCCCATGTCGTTTCGCGTTGCAAATATAACAAAAAAAGGTGCGGGTTCAAAATAAAACGCCAAATAATTTTGGATATTAACAATATTGTATTACCTTTGCACCCGCTAACAAGGAGATGGCGAGATAGCTCAGCTGGTTAGAGCGTCGGATTCATAATCCGGAGGTCGTGGGATCGTGACCCACTCTCGCTACTTTAACGCCGCATACCGGGGTTGCCGCAGGGCAACCCCCTTTTTCTTGCACCTGCGTGCCAGCCCCGCGCCGCCCGCATGGAGAGGCGGCGTGGCGCCGTTTTTTGCTTTTGCAATAAAAAATCATTAATTTTATAAAACTCGCCGCAGGTCATCGCCATATATATATAATATAAGGTATGGCGGATGCGGCCGTTCCTGCATGTTTTGCGGATAAAACATTGCTTTTGCGAGCGTCGCCCACCCCGTTTTTAATTAATTTTTTCTATTCAAAGCAACTTTTTTCTTACTTTTTGAGTGTTTTTTAGTTAAAACCATAACTTTTCTTTTAAAAAGTTTGGAGAAAATCGATATTTTTCTTACTTTTGGGGGTGTTAACCTAAATTATTATTCCAATTAAAGACAAGACTGTTTATGGTAAAAAAACTAACATTGATGTTTGCCTGCCTGTTCCTAAGTATGGGAATGGCGATGGCTCAAACTCAAGCTTCCGGAACTGTCATCAGTTCCGAAGACGGTCAGCCTGTCATTGGTGCCACTGTAATGCTCGTAGGTTCTAGCAATGGTACTATGACCGATTATGACGGTAAGTTCACATTGTCTGTTCCAGCTAATGCCAAACTGCGCATTTCTTCCGTTGGGATGAAGACACGCGAGGTCACCGCAGGCCGGGACATGAAAGTCGTCCTCGATCCGGAGGACACAGCACTCGACGAGGTCGTCGTGACGGCCTTGGGTATCAAACGCTCGGCAAAGGCACTGGGATTCTCTGCCACAGCCGTGAAGGGAGAAGACATTGCCGCAGCCCGCACAAACGACATCATGTCGAGCCTGCAGGGCAAGGTCGCAGGTCTCCAGATCTCAAACTCATCTTCCGACCCAGGCTCATCCAAGTCGGTCATCGTGCGCGGCGTGAGTTCCCTCAGCGGGAACAACCAGCCGCTGTACGTCATCGACGGTGTGCCATTGACCAACACCGCGACGTTCAGCGACAAATTCCTTGACAAGGGCTTCGACTTCGGTAACGGCGCAAGCGCCGTCAACCCGGACGACGTTGAGAGCATGACAATCCTGAAGGGCGCAGCCGCAACCGCACTCTACGGCAGCCGCGCCGCAAACGGCGTCATCCTCATCACGACGAAATCCGGCGCAAAGCAGAAGAAAGGACTCGGAATAGAGTACAACGGCGGCCTCCAGTGGGAGACATTGCTCCGACTGCCGCAGATGCAGAACGATTTCGGTATGGGATGGGACGGCGAGAAGACCGACATCGAGAACGGATCATGGGGACCCGCCTTCGACGGCTCGACGCTGCGCTACGGAAACGTTTATGACTACTCGCAGAAAATGAAGTCGTATGTGCCGATGAAAAACAACATACGCGACTTCTTCGACACCGGTTTCCGCTACAACAACAGCATATCGTTCAACGGCGCGACAGACGTAAGCACGTTCTTCGTCAGCCTCTCGCAGATAAGCCAGGACGGTATCATCCCGACAGACGCCGACAGCTACAACAAGTACACATTCTCAGCGCGCGGAAGCCACAAGATCAACAACTTCACTTTCAGCACGTCGCTCAACTACGCTTACCAGCGCAACAATTTCGTATCAACCGGACAGGGCGCAGGCTCGATGTACAACAACATCATGCAGACGCCGCGCGACATAAGCATCGTGGAGCTCAAGAACCTCGACGACCCGTTCAACAGCCCGGGATACTACTACACACCCTACGGCGTGACAAACCCGTACTATATCCTCAACAACTACAAGAACGAGTACGAGTCGGAGCGCTTCTACGGCAAACTGCAACTCGACTACGACTTCCTGAAGTACTTCAAGATGACCTACCGCTTCGGTCTCGACACCAGCACAGGCCACCAGGACACTGGCGCACCAAACCTCTCGGCAATCTACAATGGAACGCCGAACTGGGCTGACGCGCTGAAGAGCATGACGGGATATTACCAGCAGAACACGACGCGCCGCCGCGAAATCAACCAGGACCTCATGTTCACGTTCGACAAAGACCTCATCGAGGACCTGCATCTCAACGCTCTCGTCGGATTCAACGGCAACGAGCGCACATACTCAATACTCCAGGCCGGCGTGACCAACCTCACAATACCGACATGGTTCAACCTTGGCAACTCCGCCGAGAAACCGGAAATCTACACCTACAGCGAGAAACGCAGGCTGATGGGTGTGTTCGGACAGGCAGAACTCGCATACAGGAACATGCTCTACCTCACGCTAACGGCACGCAACGACTGGTCGTCAACGCTGCCAAAGGAAAACCGCTCGTTCTTCTACCCAGGCGTGACAGCAAGCTGGATCTTCTCGGAACTGCTGAACGACGACATGAAGAAAATCATAAGCTACGCCAAGTTCCGCGCCGCATGGGGAAAGACCGGTAACGACGCAAAACCGTACATGACGGGACTCGTGTTCGTGCAGTCGGCAGCAAACTCAAGCGGATGGGCATCAAGTGAGTTCCCGTTCACAAACGGCAGCTGGAACGCATACACGCTCAGCAACCTGCTCGGAAGCAAGACACTCAGCCCGGAGATGACGACGGAGACCGAGGTCGGGCTCAACATGATGTTCCTGGAGAACCGCATCGGCTTCGACCTCGCATTCTACAACAGGGAGTCTGACAAGCAGATATTCTCGCTCGACATGGACCCGGCAACAGGCTTCGGCGCACAGAACATCAACCTCGGAAAGATACGCAACCGGGGTATCGAGCTGATGATAAACGCCACACCGGTCAAGGTGAAGGACTTCGCATGGGACATCACATGGAACTACACCAAGAACTGGAGCAAGGTGGTCAGCCTGCCGGAGTCTCTCGGCGGAAGCACGTTGATATGGGGATTCAATGGCGGCACAGGACTCTATGCCGAGACCGGCAAGGAGCTCGGACTGTTCAAGGCATACGTTCCGCTGCGCGACGACAAGGGACACATCGTTGTTGACAACCACGGACGTCCGGTGGCAGACCCAGACCAGAAGGTCATTGGCAGCATGAACTACAAGTACCAGATGGGCTTCAACAACACGTTCCGCTACAAGGGCATCGCGCTCTCAGTCGACATTGATGTCCGCAAGGGCGGCGTAATGTTCTCGCGCACCAAGAATATCAACTACTTCGTCGGCAACGCAATGCAGACAACGTTCAACAACCGTAACCCGTGGATAATCCCGAACTCTGTCGTTGAGGTTGGAAAGGATGCAGACGGCAAGCCCGTGTATGCAGAAAACACCACACCGCTCGACGCAACGAACATCAGCGGATACTGGGACAAGGGCGGCGACGACCTCGACGCGGCATTCCTCATTGACAAATCGTATGTCAAACTGCGCTCCGTTGTACTCAGCTGGGACATGCCGACCAAGTGGTTCGCACGCACGTTCCTCGCAGGTGTCAGACTGTCGTTCTTCGGCAACAACCTGCTGCTGTGGACTCCTTCGGAGAACACGTTCATCGATCCGGAGCTCACCTCTTTCGGCAACGACCTGCAGGGTAACTTCGGAGAGTATTCAGCAAACCCAAGCTCACGCAAGTTTGGCTTCAACGTAACCGTGAAATTCTAAAAGAACAGGAGATTACTATATGAAAAAAATATTATTATATTCAACTGCGGGCCTGCTTATGCTCTCGAGTTGCGCATTAAACATAAACGACGACCCGAACAACGCAACTGGAGGCGACGTGACTGCAGACCTCGTGCTGCCGTCGGCAGAGAACTACATCGCTGATGCGCTCGGCGACCAGATGTTCAACTATGCTGGCTTCTTCGCACAGTATTTCGAACAGCGCCCGGAGGCAAACCAGTACAACGACCTTGCCGAGCTGAACCTTAACGAGAGCAGCAACCTCATCGACCGCTGCTACCGCAACATCTACTCAGGAGCGCTTGCCGACATAGACGACATACTCTCAAAGACAGACAACACCGCAGACGTGTTTGTGTGCAAGGTGCTGAGAGCATGGGGATACCAGCTGCTCGTTGACAACTTCAGCGACGCGCCATACACCGAGGCGATCAAGGGTGGCAGCGTGCCGACACCGAAATGGGACGACGGCAAGACCATCTTCGAGGGCGTGCTCGCAGAAATGAACGAGGCAGAGGCTAACGTCGGAGTGGCAAACATCACCATGAAAGACCCAATGCTCAAAGGCAACATCAACGCATGGAAAGGCTTCGCAAACGCACTGCGCCTGCGCATATACCTCCGCATGATTGATGCAGGCATCGACGCCGCAGCATACACCGAAAAGGCGAAGGCTCTGGTGAATGAGAACAAGTTCTTCGAAGGGGATGTCAACTTCAACGTTTACTCAAACGCCGAAGGCCAGTACAACCCGTGGTATGGATCAGTGTTCCGCCTGAAGACGCTCAACCATGTTGCGGCGCATCCAATCGTAAGCTACTACAAGGCTACGGGTGACCCGCGCATCGAGTACGGCATGAAGAAAAACACCAAGGACAACGAATTCGTAGGGCAGCTCCCGGGCGCAAAGACGCGAATGAAAGAATGGAGCGGCGAGGCATGGAAGAACGCGAACGTCAGCGCGATAAACTCCGACATAATGACCGCAGAGCCAATCAGCATTTTCAGCCAGAGCGAGCTCCAGTTCCTCATCGCAGAGGTGCAGCTGCGCTTCAACAAGAATTCCGCAGCAGCCAAGGACGCATACGAGAAAGGCGTGAGAGCCGACTTCGCATCGCGAGGCATGGCTGACAAGGCCATCGATTTCCTGAGCAAAGACAATGTGATGTTCGACATACAAAACACCGACGAGGCAAAGCTCAACCTCATATACATGCAGAAATGGGTGGCGTTCTTCATGAGGAACCACATGGAGGCTTGGTCTGAGATCCGCCGCACCGACGTGCCGAAACTCTCTTCGCTCACCGCAAAGGACATCTTCGACAAGAAAGATGGATACACCCCCGGAGAAATGATCGTCCCGGCAGTGAACCACATCCAGGCAGGCGGTCTTGCAAAGCGCACCCCCTATCCGGCACAGGCACGCCGTCTGAACAAGAAAACACCGGCAGAGAAGAAACTCAGCGACCCGGTATTCTGGGATGTTAAGTAAGTGGAATATTTTGTAACAACTTAAATGACAATACAATGAAGAAATATTTTTTATATAGTCTGACCCTTTGCTTCATGACGCTGGGCTTCGTTGCCTGTGAGGACGAAGAATACACGGACTCTCGTCTTACTTACTATGTGAGGTTCGAGATGCAGGGAAAAGACACCTTGATGTGTCCTGTCGGAGATACATACGTCGATCCGGGTTGCAAGGCAACGCTGAACGGCCAGGACTGCACCGACAAAATCAATGTCGATAATAAAGTTAACACCAGCATGCCCGGAATATACTATGTCACTTATTCCGGAGAGGGAAGCGACGGGTTCGCCTCTTCCGTAAAGCGCGTTGTTGTGGTTTACGACCCAGATGTGGACGCAGACATCTCCGGGAAATATGTCACCGTGGATGGCACCACGAGGATCAAGAAGGACGGCACGACCAATGACTTCCCTGGCTTCAAGGTGAATATCAGCAAGATTGCACCGGGTCTGTTCGCTGTTGACGACCTGCTCGGCGGATATTATGCACAGGGCGTTTATCCTAAGTATGGCGACCTCCTGGCACTGAAAGGCACAGTATGGCTCCACAAGGACATGTCAATCACTGGCATAAATGGTTTCATCGAGGGCTTCGGTGACTCGTTCGACGCGGTTAACGGCAGTTACGACCCGACCGACGGGAAGCTGACATGGACAACCGATTATGCCGAAATGAAGTTTGTTATAGTATTGGGTAATAAAAAATAAATAAAGATTTTGTTATGAAGAAATATATTTCAATGTTAATGTTTGCCGCACTGACCGTTTTTGGTCTCTATTCATGCAGTCTTGAAACTGATGAGAAACCGGGCGGGACAAAGGTGCAGGACATGGCTGGCTTCTGGGACGTTTCGGTCGTCTCGCTGAATGAAGACGGCTCGGCCAATGAAGTCCTCGTGGAGGATTCGCGACTGATGACCTACAACACCGCACAGGACGTGGATAACGCAATGTGGATGAATTTCAACGACGATTCTTTCTGGAGCCTGAAATTCGTCATCCCCGTTAACTATGGCGCCAAGACATTCTCTTGCAGCGACCTGAAGTGCAACGACGCCGACGACGCGCCCAACATAACCGTGACAGACGGCAGGGTGCTGCTCGGCAAGGGACACAACCTCCACGGTATGCCTACGGACAGCATTGTCTTCAACGCGAAGTTCTCTGACGACAAAGACAACCTGACATATAGGATTGCAGGCACACGCCATTCGGGCTTTACCGAATAGTCTTAATTAAGTGGAACAAACTCTTTGATATTGGCAGGTATGAAAAAAATCATACCTGCCGATTTTTTTGTGCCTGTGGCTTGCGTGCCGCATTGTCCAAGCCACATCCGGTCGCTACAGCCCCGTCAGCTTGCAGCCGGGAACATAAAGACCGGCTGGTGTCAGAGGCTGTTAATCCAGTCCGACATGTCTTTCAGCACCTCGGGGGATATGGTCTCCCCGATGCTGCTTATCTCGGTGGGCAGCCCCGTCTTGCAGTGCTGCAGCATGTGGTTCAGCCCAGGGTAAATCTTCGTCTTGTTCTTCCCGTTGGCAGGCAGATACTTCCGCAGCGCGGCGATGTTTGGCCCGGCAGGCACGTTCATGTCTTTGTCGCCGTTCAGCGCGAACACCGGGCACCGCGTTGCCTTCAGGGCCTCCGTCGGGTCGTAGTCCAGGAAAAACCGCATCCACTCGTTGTCAGCCTGTGCCAGCATAATCCGCCTCGCCTCGGCGGCAGTCTTTGGCAACAGATTCTCAGGCGCGCCAGACGCCCTGTAAATCATGGACAACTGTTGCTGCATCAGCGTGTCGATGGGGATTGCCGGCCCCGCCCAGCTGACGATGAAGTCCGGCACCTGCTCCTGGCCGAGCATGAACGCTATCATGCCACCCTCGCTGTGCCCTATTATTCCCACCTTGCTGAACTCCCCCGTGCGCCGCAGCCAATCCATTCCCGCCTTTGCATCGTCGGCGAAGTCGCGGCTCGTGGCCTTCGCCGCGTCACCCTTCGACTCGCCAAACCCACGGTCGTCATACCGCAGCGACGCTATGCCGTTGCGTGCCAGCCAGTCGGCCACCACGAGGAAAGGGCGATGCCCGAAGAGCTCCTCGTCGCGGTTCTCCAGCCCGCTGCCCGTCACCATCAGCACCACCGGCACGCGCCTGCCCGGCTTCATGCCTACGGGGTACGACAGTGTCCCGGCAAGGGTTGCGCCGGCGGCGGCGTTGACGAATGTCACCTCCTTTGTGGTGTATGGCAGCGGCGTCGCGGGCTCTTGCGGGCGGTTGAACTTCTCTTCGCCGCGCTTCATGTTCAGCGGCATCGAGAGACCTCCCTGACAGAAAGTTCCCGAGAGCGAGTCGCCACGCAGTTTCGCCGCGTATGTCATCATTATGTTCGGCACGGCAAGGCTGACCGAGTCGCTGTCGATATACCTCACCTCCGCCGGTATGCCCTTGGCGCCCTGCTCCGTCACATCCATCTTGCACGTCTTTCCTGAAAAATGAAACACGATAGTAAGTGCCTGCGGCCCCACCTGCAGCTTCCCCAGCCATGTGCCGTCAAGCGACTGTGCCATTGCCGTTGCCGACATGCACAGCATCAGCACGCATGAATAAATCTTTTTCATAACATTGTTTTTTTGATTAATGCCGCAAAGTTAATAAAAAAGCGACGAATATCCATGAAATCATGTCGCCAAATGCCTGCCACGCAATATGAGCCATGTGGCACTTGGCCATCAACGCTCGCCACGCTGACCACACGCCGGAATGTGATTCCGGCGGTCTTACCAGGCAAATACGGCGTGTTTGCAAAGTAAATACGGCGTAATTGCGATGTAAATACGGCGTGTTTGGTAAGTAAATACGGCGTAATTACAGCACGATTAGGCACAAATTGCTGGCACGACGGTATCTAACGGTCGCATCTGATGATAAAATCAAGAACGGGTAACACTGGTTGCCGCCAAGCGGCATCCGGCAGGCGGTGATAAAAAAATGCCGGATTGCGACGGATGGAGATTAAGGCCTAATGGCCGATGCGGCTACATAAGCCACGGAAGTCACATCACCCTCCTGCCGAACAGGTAGCGTCTGGCATAGTAACTCTCGCGCGAGTTGCTCACCTTGACGCCACGCAGCGATGCGTGGATGAAGTCGAAGCTGCCGGTGACCGGGTCAACATCCACCACGATGCCGACATGACCGACGCTGCCGCCGCTTCGCGGGCTGGTGAAGAAAACGAGGTCTCCGCTCTGCAACTCGCTGCTGGAGATGCCGTATCCCTGCGTCGCCTGCTGTCGCGACGACCGGCTCAGCGATATTCCCATCTTGCCGAACACATAACTCGTGAAGCCCGAGCAGTCGAACACATAAGGCCCGGCGCAGCCGTGGCTGTAGCGCGCCCCGATGTGGTTGAACGCCTCGTCAAGCACGTTGTATGCCATGATGTTGTCGTTGTAACCAACATCCACTCCCTCATTTATATATAGGAAATCAAAGTTGTCTATCTCATCCACGCGCTGCTCCTGCTTAGGATGCGCCTTGGCTCTTGCCCTGGTCTTCTTCTTGCCTGCCATGGCGGGTGTCAATGACGAGAAGAACAGTAATATCGCGGTAATTGTTACAATTTTATTCATTATAATTACGGAATGATTAGGTTACGAAATATGCCTCTCACTGAAAGACATTTGCGAAGGTACGAAAAAAGGCTCAACCGTCAAACAGTGTTCACATCTTTTTCGATATGGTGCAAAAGTCGGTTTTACAGTCTTTTTTTTCTCCTTTGTAACTATATTACAACAATTTATAAAATGCTGTTAAAAAAAAGATTTGGGAAAAAGGATTACATATTTTAACAAGTTCAACGCGAGAGAACAAAAATTATTTAGCAGAAACGACATGAAACCGACGCGGATGGCAAACAGGAACATATAGCGGATTTATCATATAAGCGCATGTATTCCACCGTTTGACATGTGGCAAAAAACTCATCTTTATGCAGCAAAACAACAACAATCAGGTATTGCGCGCATAAAAATACCACAGTATCTTTGCACCAACATTAACATTCATAGCAAATAAGAAATGTCACTTCAGGATTACCCCTGTGAAGATGCGTCCGGAGGCTGTCCCGAGGCGGCGTGCGGAGAAGAACGTGCCGCTGTGGGTGTATGTGCAGATGCCGGAGGAATGTATGCTGGCGGATGGTATGCCGCCCTCGATCAGCTGGAGGCGGTTGCACAAAGGCAGGTCGATATGCCATTTCATTTCAGTCCGCGACAAGGCTGCTGTCCGGGTGTGCATCGGCGGGAAGCGGCGCGATATTCTCTCCATGTGGAAACCTGCGTCGCGGAACTCGTCATACACCTCGTCGCCCACCTCGAACGCCGCGAGCGATATGCCCGGGCCGATGGCTGCGCGCAGCGCCTCCGGGCGCGACGAGAACTTGTCATGCATCGCCGCCACCACTGCCTGCGCGATGCGTTTCGCCGTCCCGCGCCACCCGGCATGAACCGCTGCGGCGCAATGATGCTCATGGTCGTATATGATAATAGGTATGCAGTCGGCGGTGGAGACCCCGATGCAGATGCCGCGCACGCCGGTGATGAGCGCGTCGGAGCCGTCTATGAATGATTGCAGCCCGGACGCTGGCAGCGAGAGGCATTCCTCGGTTACGCAACGGTACTCCGCTCCGTGGGCCTGCCGGGGATAGATGATCCGCCCGGGCGCGACGTTTATTGTCCCGGCGAGTGTTTCAAGGTTGCGTGCGATGCTCTCCTCGGAGTCCCCGCAGTGGCGGTTGATGTTGAACGAGGCGTAATTCCCCGTGCCAGCCCCGCCCTCGCGAGTTGTGGAGAATGCACGGACGGCATCACCGAGGCTGTATTCATGCAGTCTCATTGGTCTATGTCCTCAATCCCGTAGTCATCGAGGTCCTCGATCTCGTCCTCGTCGACGTACTCAATCTCTATGTCCTCCCCCTCGTCTGCGATTTCCTTTGAGAAGCGCGCAATGTCCTTGTCGCGGTGTACGATCACGTCTTCTGCCGTTATGCCCTGCAGTTTGTTGCTCTCGCTGTTGAGCTCGTCCCACAGTAGATCCTTCAGTTTGTCCAGTCCCTGCTGCGCTACCGCCGATATGAACACGACTGGCAGTTGCCCGCCGAGCTTCTTTTGGATTTCCTCGTTAAGCATCTGCGCCAGTTCCCCGTCTATCAAGTCGCACTTGGTGATGGCAAGCACGCGGTGCTTGTCGAGCATGTCCGGGTTGAAGCGGCGCAGTTCGTTGAGCAGTATGTTGTAATCCCTCACGATGTCGTCAGAGTCGCACGGCACCATGAAGAGCAGCAGCGAGTTGCGCTCGATGTGCCTAAGGAAGCGCAGCCCGAGGCCTTTTCCCTCGCTCGCGCCCTCTATGATGCCCGGTATGTCTGCCATGACGAACGACTTGTGGTCGTGGTATGACACTATCCCGAGCGACGGTTCGAGCGTTGTGAACGGATAGTTTGCGATCTTCGGGCGCGCCGATGACAGCGCGGATAGCAGCGTTGACTTGCCGGCGTTGGGGAATCCCACCAGTCCCACGTCGGCGAGCAGTTTCAGCTCGAGTATCACGGTCATCTCCTCCATCGGCTCGCCCGGCTGCGCGAAGCGCGGCGCCTGGTTGGTGGCGGTGCGGAACTGGAAGTTTCCGAGTCCTCCGCGCCCGCCCCTCAGCAGCACCACCTCCTGGCCGTCGTAGGTTATGTCGCACAAATACTTCCCCGTCTCGGCATTATATGCCACCGTTCCGCACGGCACGTCGATGTACTCGTTTTTGCCGTTCGTTCCGTGGCACTTGTCCTTTCCGCCGTTTCCGCCGTGCTCCGCATAGACGTGCCGCTGGTATCTTAGGTGCAGCAGGGTCCAGTAGTTGTGGTTGCCGCGCAGTATCACGCTGCCGCCGTCGCCGCCGTCGCCGCCGTCGGGGCCGCCGTTGTAGTTGTATTTCAGATGCTTGAGGTGCATGCTCCCCCTGCCGCCCTTTCCCGAGCGGCAGTAAATCTTGACATAATCTACGAAATTACTATCCATAAACGCGTTGTGCGCAAGTCCCCGGCCTTCGGTCTCTTGCGGGTCACGCAGCAGTCGCCGCCGCCGCCAGTCAGGGTGTTCTCTGCGATTTTTCTATCCTATTATTTTCTCTATCTGTGCGAAAATGCTTTCGAGCGAGCCTACTCCGACCACATGATGGTGCAGTCCCTCGCGCTCGTACCATTCCACGAGCGGGCTTGTCTGATGCCGGTAAACGTCGAGGCGTTTCCTTATCGTCTCGGCATTGTCGTCCGGCCGTCCGCTTTCCTTCCCACGCTTTATGAGGCGCGTCACGAGTTCTTCCTCCGGCACGTCGAGCTCTATCATGGCCGCTATGGTGTGTCCCCTGTGGGCCAGCATCTCCTTCAGTGCCTCTGCCTGTGGTATTGTCCGGGGGAATCCGTCGAATATGACCCCTTTGTGTTCGCCCCCGAAACTGTCATACACGTCTGCGAGGATGCTTATCATCAGCTCGTCGGGGATGAGCTGCCCCTTGACGATGAACGCATTTGCGGTCTTGCCGAGCTCCGTCCCCTTGCTGATTTGCTCCCTCAGCACGTCGCCGGTGGAGATATGCCCCAGCCCGTACTTCTTGATTATCAATTCACTCTGTGTGCCCTTGCCTGATCCGGGCGCGCCAAAAATAACTATGTTTTCCATTGCTTGCCTTGTTTATTTTGTATTTAATGGATGTGTCCTGTTGCCAAACAATGCCAGACGCTAATCCACCACGGTGTATATGTCTGGCAGGTTGCGTCCCTGCTGGTCGTAGTCAAGGCCGTAGCCCACGATGAAGTCGTTTGGAATCTCCATCGCGGCATACTCTATGTTGAGGTCAACCGTCAGTTTGTCCGGCTTCACCAGCAGCGTGCAGACGTGTATCGAGGCAGGATTGCGCGTCCCGAGCGTCTCTATCATCCGCTTCATCGTCAGCCCCGTGTCCACGATGTCCTCCACGATAATCACCGTGCGCCCGCTCAAGTCCTCGTTGATGCCCAGCACTTCGGTTATCTTCCCCGATGACGTTGTGCCTTCGTATGACGCCAGTTTGACGAACGATATCTCGCACGGGATGGTCAGCATGCGCATCAGGTCGGCGGCGAAAATGAACGAGCCGTTCAGCACGGCAATTAGTATCGGGTTCTTGTCTGCCATGTCGCGGTTGATGCGGTCTGCCACTGCCTTTACACGTTTCCTAATCTCTGCTTCCGGGATAGAAGTCTTGAACGTTTTGTCTAAAATTTTAACTACGGCCATAACTTTTCTCTTTATTTTCCGACAAAATTACTAAAATATTCCATCTTTTCATCTTTTAAGAAGGGAAAACATGAAATTATTCCTAAACTTTGGATATTTGTATTCGTTTTTTTTGTATTTTTGCATCGTGATGAAGATTTTTACGAGCAACCAGATACGCGAACTTGACCGATACACCATCGAGCACGAGCCAATAAGAGGCATAGACCTCATGGAGCGGGCAGCCAAGACCCTGGCACGCGCCATCAGCGACGAATGGGGCACACAGACGCCGATGGTGGCGTTCGCCGGCCCGGGCAACAACGGCGGTGACGCGCTCGCCGTGTCGCGGCTGCTTGCCGATCAGGGATACAGGGTGAGCGTTTATCTGTTCAACATAAACCAGAAACTCAGCGAGGACTGCGCCACGAACAAGAAAAGGATCGCCGAGTCGAAGCGCGTGGCGAAGTTCACAGAGGTGACGCAGGAGTTCGACCCGCCAAGGCTCGACGCAGGCACGGTGGTGATCGACGGGCTGTTCGGGTCGGGACTGACAAAACCGCTCGCAGGAGGGTTCGCCTCGCTCGTGAAATACATCAACCAGTCGCCGGCAAAGGTGGTCAGCATAGACATGCCGTCGGGACTGATGACCGAGGACAACACCTACAACGTGCGCGCCAACATAATAAAGGCGGACATCACGCTGACGCTGCAACAAAGGAAACTCGCATTCCTCTTCCCCGAGAACCAGCAGTTCATAGGCAGGGTGAGGGTGCTCGACATACGGCTGAGCGCCGAGGGGACGGAGCGCATCGAGGCACAATACCGCATAATAGAGGAGAACGACGTGCGGCGGATGCTGACGCCACGCGACCCATACTCGCACAAGGGCGACATGGGGAGCGCGCTCATCGTCGCAGGGAGCTACGGCATGGCAGGGGCTGCCGTCATGGCGGCAAAGGCATGCTACAGGGCCGGCGCAGGCAAGGTGACCGTCCACACGCCACGGAGGAACAACGACATAATGCAAATATCGGTGCCCGAGGCCATCGTAAGCCTCGACCACGAAGAGACACATATCGGCAACGCGATAGCCACAGACGATTTCGACGCCATGGCGATAGGGCCGGGATTAGGGCAGATGGAGACAACGGCGATAACAATGATCTCGCAGATAAGGCGCGCAGCTTGCCCGGTGGTGGCAGATGCCGACGCGCTGAACATGCTGGCAAACCACCGAGCATGGATGCAGCAGATGCCCAAGGGAATAATCATGACACCACACCCGAGGGAGTTCGACAGGATGGACGGCACACCGTGCGCCGACAGTTACGAACGGCTCACGAAAGCACGCAGCATGGCGGAGCGGCTCGAGGCATACATATTGCTCAAGGGACACCACTCCGCACTGTGTTTGCCGGACGGCAGCGTAACGTTCAACAGCACGGGGAACGCAGGGATGGCGACGGCAGGAAGCGGCGACGTGCTGACGGGAATAATCGCGGGACTGCTGGCAAGGGGCCACAGACAGCCGGAAGCATGTATGCTGGGGATGTACCTGCACGGGCTCGCCGGAGACCTCGCGGCAAGGGACAAGGGCGAGGAGAGCCTCATGGCGACAGACATAACAGAATGCCTGCCGAAGGCTTTCGGAAGGCTGATGGACTGAGAAGGCAACGCATAAAAAAAACACACATACAAACAACCAAACTATTTATGACATGAAAAAAGGAATTTTATCATTAATGGCAATCCTGTCCGCAGTATGCGCCATGGCACAGGGAAACGACTACTACCTGCCGATGACGGGCATCGATTTCGTATTCGAGGTAAGGCGCACCGGACTGGTGGACAAAACCGAATACTCATTCGTAAGCGTGAGGACATCCCTCTTCGGCGTTCCCGACGAGACGAAGCACTACGAGGCGGCAATAGACGGCAACAACTCAATCAGGTTTATATGCAAGAGCAAAGACGGCGTGCTGCTCGGAGTGAACAAGAATGTGAAAGAGGAGAAACATGAGAAGGTGAAGGACATACCTGAAAGGATGTCAGACAAGCCCGACACCGTGGAAGTTTCGGCAATCTACATACCCGTCAAGGAGGTGAAGCGCGTGCCGATATGCAACCTGATCCCAGATCAGGGAGTGTTCATCGGGGAAGGAAAGACAGAACACACTTATTACCTTACGGTCAAGAACAACAACGACGTGTACAAGCCGCAGGTTACCGGAAATGCGGGGAAAGGCGGAGCCACCATCTTCGTCAACCTGCCAGGCAAGGCGACAATGACACTCGAAAAAGGCAAGGAACTGCTCTCCACGCAGGAAATAATGCTCGCGCAATTCGGAAAGGTGGAGGCAATAGACGGCAGCTTCTTTGCAAAAGGACAGAAATACGAACTCGAACTTAACCCCACAACGGGTGAGATAAAATCTCTGAAATAAAAAAGACAAGGAAAGGATGGATTTTTGAAAATGAACAAATTCATCGCCGCAACGGCATTTGCAGCGGCACTGACAACGGCAACAACGGCTAAGGCACAGCAGGAAGGGTATCCATATTTCCTTCCAAAGACATCACTGAGGCTCAGCGTACTCGTTGAGAAGACCACGGTGACACCGGGAGAACTCTGCATCTACGCCAAACGGTATCTGAAAAAAGACGACGCGCCGCAGGCGAAAAGCAGCCGGTACAGGATTGTGAGCATATCGATAGCGACGGAGGGAGTGAGGGACACGGCGCGGTATTTCACGCTGCGGGCTGACGCGAAGCACTGCATAAGCCACGCGGAGATCGACCGCAACGGCATACTGACGGCCATCAACACGGAGGGAAGGCAGGCAAGGGAGTTCGTCCCGTTCGAAAAACATGCCGCGCCGGCAAAGCCAGACCCGCGCAAATTCATGAACAGGGAAATACTCGCGGCGGCAAGCAAGGCCAAGATGGCGGAACTCACGGCGAGCGAGATTTACGACATACGCGACAGCCGAGACGACCTGACACGCGGAAGGGCGGAGGCCATGCCGAAAGACGGGGAGCAACTGCGCATCATGCTGCGCCAGCTGGACATGCAGGAACAGGCCTTGCTGCAGATGTTCTGCGGCACTACGGCATGCGACACCACACAGACCGTGATAAGGCTCGTGCCGGAGGGCGATGTCAGCGGCCACATCATGTTCCGCTTCTCGGAGAAACTCGGCATGCTCGACGCAGACGACCTCGCAGGAACCCCCTGCTACATCGACATAGAGAACATGCGGGAACAGATGCCGGCGCCGGAGATGCCGGACGCGGACATCAGGCGGGGAAAGGACGACATCGGGCTGCGCGTGGCGGTGCCGGGCAAGGCGCGCGCCACGATTCGCACACTGTCCGACAGATACAACGCCACGCCATACGAGTTCTGGGCGGCACAGTTCGGCACGACCATAAGCCTCAGCGGCGGGCTATTCAACAAGAAGATGCGCACCGAACTGACCCTTGACCCGACCACGGGAGCCGTGAAGGAAATCAGGACGGAACTGCTGAAGAAGTAGGTGCGGAAGGCAGCACACGCTTTATCCCAACACGTTTTATCCCAAATATTAGAGTCTGGGCTGGATGTAGAAAGTCCCCGCATCTCACAGCGAGATACGGGGACTTTCCTATTGCAAACCGCCAGAGGCGGCACAGTGTCATTTCGGCATATTATCCGAGCTTGTCGTTCGAGCCGAGAACGTTCATAATCTTGTGGACATACATGTTCTTCATGCTCTCGCGGGCCGGCTTCAGATACTGGCGCGGGTCGAAGTGGTCGGGGTGCTCGGCAAGATGCTTGCGCACGGCAGCCGTCATTGCAAGGCGACTGTCGGAGTCAATGTTAATCTTGCAGACCGCACTCTTCGTTGCCCTGCGCAGCTGCTCCTCCGGAATGCCTACAGCGTCGGGCAGGTTTCCGCCATACTTGTTTATGATATCCACTTCCTCCTGCGGAACCGAAGACGATCCGTGGAGAACAATCGGGAAGCCGGGGAGCCTCTTCTCTATCTCTGCAAGCACGTCGAATGCCAGTGGAGGCGGGACGAGGCGGCCCGTCTCCGGGTCACGCTTGCACTGCTCAGGCTTGAACTTGTATGCGCCGTGGCTCGTGCCGATGGATATTGCCAGCGAGTCGCAGCCTGAACGCGTGGAAAACTCGATAACCTCCTCGGGCTTCGTATAGTGGCTCTCCTCGGCAGACACATCATCCTCCACTCCGGCAAGCACGCCGAGCTCGGCCTCAACGGTCACGTCATACTTGTGCGCATATTCCACAACCTTGCGTGTAATCTCGATGTTCTCATCGAAAGGAAGCGACGAACCATCGTACATGACACTTGAGAAACCATTGTCAATGCAGTCCTTGCAGAGCTCGAAAGAGTCCCCGTGGTCAAGGTGCAGCACGATTTCGGGCTTCTCGCAGCCCAGTTCCTTGGCGTATGCCACGGCGCCCTCTGCCATGTAGCGGAGGATTGTGGCGTTTGCATAGTTGCGCGCACCCTTGGACACCTGCATGATGACAGGCGACTTTGTCTCGACCGCCGCCTGCACGATGGCCTGCATCTGCTCCATAGTGTTAAAGTTGAATGCCGGTATTGCATATCCGCCGGCAACGGCCTTCCTGAACATCTCGCGCGTGTTCACAAGACCAAGATCTTTGTAGTTAACCATAGTTGATAAAAAATTATTAAAAGGTAATATCCTGTGTTTTATTTTGCAAAGATAACAATTTATTTCGTCACCGCAAAGCGTTTCATCGTTTTTATAACACTTCGCAACAGATTTGACACAGGCGCGGATTGTTTAACCCAAACCGGTCATTACAACACTGGTTTTTCCTTTCCGTCCTGGCAAACATGCACACGGCGGCATGGCACGCTGCGCAGGGGGAGTGAAAACCGGGAAGATGAATATTTTATGTGTCATTTATATAATAAACCTGTGACACGCACGTTACCCTATATAATAAGGTGCAGTATAAATGTCACCCCGCACGCCGATAAACAAAGGACTGGAAAACGTAATGTAACTTTTAATCTTAAATAAAAAAAACAACTATGTTGACAAAAGAAGAAATCGCAAAGGCAGGGTTCGCAACACGGGCCGTGCACGTTGGTGCAGAGAAAAACATGTATGGGACACTGGCAACACCCATCTACCAGACATCCACATTCATCTTCGACAACGCCGAGCAGGGCGGCCGCCGCTTCGCGCTCGAGGAGGAGGGATATATATACAGCCGCCTGGGGAATCCCACATGCACCGCAGTGGAGCAGAAGGTGGCATCGCTCGAGGGAGCAGAGGCCTGCGTGAGCATGTCGTCGGGAATGGGCGCGATAACATCGGCCGTATGGGTGTGCGTGGAGGCAGGCGACCACATAATCGCCGGAAAAACACTATACGGATGCACGTTCGCATTCATGGAGCACGGGCTGAAGCGCTACGGCGTTGACGTCACGTTCGTTGACATGCGCGACACAAAGGCCGTCGAGAAGGCAATGCGCCCCAACACGAAACTGGTTTACGTGGAGACACCGGCAAACCCGAACATGCACGTTGCCGACATCGAGGCCATCGCAGAGATCGCACACCGCCAGGAGGGATGCCGCGTGATGGTGGACAACACGTTCTGCACGCCTTACCTGTGCCGCCCGCTGGAGCACGGCGCAGACATGGTGGTGCACTCGGCGACGAAGTTCCTTAACGGACACGGGGACGTAATAGCCGGATTCGTGGCAGGAACGAAGGAATACACCGACCAGGTAAGGCTCGTCGGCGTGAAGGACCTGACCGGCTCGGTGCTCGGCCCGTTCGAGGCTTTCCTCATCAACCGTGGCCTCAAGACACTGCACGTGCGAATGGACCGTCACTGCGAGAACGCACAGAAAGTGGCGGAATACCTCGAGAAGCACCCCAAGGTGGAGAGCATAGCATACCCGGGGCTAAAGAGTTTCCCGCAGTATGAGCTGGCAAAGAAATACATGAAGAAGCCTGGCTCGATGATCGCGTTCGAGGTGAAGGGCGGACTGGAGGCCGGACGCACGCTGATCAACAGCGTCCACCTCTGCTCGCTGGCGGTCAGCCTCGGCGACACGGAGACGCTCATCGAGCACCCGGCATCAATGACACACTCGCCATACACACCGGAGGAGCGTGCGGCATGCAACATATCGGAAGGGCTCGTGCGCCTCTCCGTCGGACTTGAGGATGCAGAGGACATCATAGCAGACCTCGACCAGGCGTTCAGGAAAATCTGACAAGCGGACACACACCGACAACAAATGCGGGATTGCATATGCAGTCCCGCATTTGTTTTTTGCAACGCCGGCCATACGCATGGCGCAGCAACGGCGCGTCACGGCGCAAACGCTATCCTCCACCGTGACGTTTTGCCCTCTGCTCGCGGTACTTGGCCTTCTGCATGGCAGACCCGCTGCCGTGGGCCCCGGTAAAATATTTCTTCTTCTTGGCCTTGGTCCTCACCTTACCATCGGCAGACTTCTTCTGGCCGCCCTTGCCGAAGTTGATGCCGTTCATCAATATATCATCGAAATCAGACATGGATTATCTTAATTATAGGGTTAAACGCCAAATGGAATATGTGCCTCGTGCCGTAACCTCCGGCAATCAATGGTGGAACAGCCGCACGCCGGTGAAGGCGCAGGCTATGCCGTACTTGTCGCAAGTGGCTATGACATTGTCGTCGCGCACCGAGCCGCCTGCCTGCGCCACATACTGCACGCCGCTCTTGTGAGCGCGCTCGATGTTGTCGCCGAAGGGAAAGAAGGCGTCGCTGCCGAGCGAAACGCCGGAAAGCCGCCCGAGCCATTCCCTCTTCTCCTCGCGCGTCAGCGGCTCGGGCCTTTCCCTGAAGAACATCTGCCACGTCCCGTCGCGCAGCACGTCGCCGCCCTCGTCACCGACATACAGGTCTATCGTGTTGTCGCGGTCGGCGCGGCGGATGCCATCCACGAATGGCAGCGACATCACTTTCGGGTGCTGCCTCAGCCACCACACGTCGGCCTTGTTGCCGGCCAGGCGCGTGCAGTGGATCCTGCTCTGCTGGCCAGCCCCGATGCCTATCGCCTGCCCGTCCTTGACGTAGCACACCGAGTTGCTCTGCGTGTACTTCAGCGTCACGAGGGCTATGACGAGGTCGCGGCGGGCCTCATCGCTGAATGTCTTGTTGCGCGTCGGCACATTCGCGAACAGCGCGGGGTCGTCGAGGCGCACGTCATTGCGGCGCTGCTCGAACGTTACCCCGAAGCACTGCTTCCTCTCCACCTGTGCCGGAGCGTAATCCGGGTCAATCCTTATCACGTTGTAAGTCCCCTTGCGCTTGCCGCGCAGTATCCGCAGCGCCTCTTCTGTGAAGTCCGGTGCTATCACGCCGTCGCTCACCTCGCGTTTCAGCAATGTCGCCACGGCGGCGTCGCAGGTGTCGCTCAGTGCCACGAAGTCGCCATACGAGCTCATGCGGTCGGCGCCGCGCGCCCTTGCGTAGGCACAGGCTATCGGCGACAAATCTATGTCAAGGTCATCCACGAAGTATATCTTCCTCAGCGTGTCGTCCAGCGGCAGCCCGATGGCGGCGCCTGCCGGCGAGACGTGCTTGAACGACGCTGCGGCAGGCAGTCCCGTCGCGGCCTTCAGCTCGCGCACCAACTGCCACGAGTTCAGCGCGTCGAGGAAATTGATGTAGCCCGGGCGGCCGTTCAGCACCTCAATGGGCAGTTCGCCCTCCTCCATATAAATGCGCGACGGCTTCTGGTTGGGGTTGCAGCCGTATTTCAATGACAATTCCTTCATCTTCGATATTTTTTTCTTTGAATTATACTGGGTGCGAAATTAATAATAAAATGTGAAAATCACGACAATTATCACCTAAATCCTCATTTGGCGCCCAAGTTTTACACAGACAACGGTCTTACGGCTTTCAATCCGGCATCAACAAGAACGCAAATTCGCCGTGATTGGTCACCAAATACGCCGTGATTGGTCACCAAATACGCCGTATTTGCGATGCAAAACCGCCGTATTTGCCGCGCGTGAAAGTGCAAATGGCACTGCATTTTAATATTCTGTGAGCAAAATGCGAGACTTGTCAAGAAGACAGCTTATACGCCGGCTGCCGAAACGGCCGTAGGTGTTTCCGCATGTCTTGCGACCTGGGCGCGTGGCATTTGCGGACTATCATTTCCCGGCAGGGGCTACGGCTTTCCACAGCAGGGCAGCGACTGTGCCGCCGGCGGCTGGCCCGACGATGAATATCCACAGTTGTGCCAGCGGCGCGCCGCCGCTGAATATTGCCGTGCCTAACGAGCGCGCCGGATTGACCGATGCGCCGGTGTAGCGCGCGCAGCATAGGCTGACGACGACATACGCGAATCCCACGGCAAGCCCTGCCGCGCTGTCCGTCGCGCCACCGGCCCTGGAAGTCGCGCCGAGGAAGACGAACACCAAAACGCATGAGCACACCGCCTCGGCAAGCAGCCCTGCCGGAACGGGAAAAGTGGCTGCGCCGTTGCCGCGCAGGCAGTTCGCGCCGATGCGGCCAGACAGGAACGCGCCCGTGGTGACAGCCGGATTGATGTGGCAGCCGGAGATGCCGCCTATGGTGCAGGCAAGCGCGGTGAAAGCAAGACCGGACGCGAGCGCGGTGCAGATTAACGCAACCGGCGCCCCCCTGTGCTATTGCTTTTTACGCCATTTTTGTGTTAATTTTGCATAAAACATTCTTCATTAATAATTCTTTTTGTTAATTTTGCAGAGCAATTATAATGTAGCCAAGCGACTTTGGCTCGTTTAAAATTGCGGTAAGTAGTAAACTGATTGTTTCTACAACAAAAAATGGTGCTATTAATTCGGGAGAGATAGGGTTTTCTGATTTTAAATCAGCTGTAAAAAAGATCAACAAGGAACAATAAGCATATGAGGGTTCTTTTATTTACAGCCCTTTTTGTATGGAATACTGCAATTAGGGCTCAAACTGCAAAACTGACAGATATGGGAACATATTGGATGTTTAATTCATATGTAGGCATAGCCATGCCTGATGGAAATTTCTTATATCAATATCCTTCTTATATGTTCCCTCTTCCTAAAACATTGAAATGGTATACGGAAATGCCTGGGAAATTAATGTTTATATTGGACAAGAAACAGGCTATTTTTGTGGAAATCGTTAATGCCGAAATACTAAGTGATACGACATATATTCCTTCCGAAGATTTTATGACAGATTTTATATCCGAAAAATTCTCTTATCTCCGACATGAAAGAAATTATAAATACATACCTTCTCTTTTGGAGAAAATAGATTATCATAAGAAGGGCTATTGTTTGTTGCAACAAAATAATTGTAGGATATTATTATTTAATTTCCAAAAGTCCAATCTTACCAAGACTCTCAATTTGTTGCGAAGTATACAGGTACAAAAGGAATGATATTTATAAATTATTATAAAGTATAATCATTACCCGTAACTATTCAGCAATAGCCATAGACCATCTCCCATCCTACAATGATAGGATTGTGCTGATGGCATTGAGTTGTGATTGATGGTTCTTCCAAGCAATGTCTTGTATGATTTCACCTCTTCGGTTAGAAGTTCTTGAAATTCCTTTTTATCCATATTTCGAATATTATTTGAGCAAAATGCGAAACTTGTCAAGAAGACAGCTTATACGCCGGCTGCCGAAACGGCCGTAGGCGTTTCCGCATGTCTTGCGACCTGGGCGCGTGGCATTTGCGGACTATCATTTCCCGGCAGGGGCTACGGCTTTCCACAGCAGGGCAGCGACTGTGCCGCCGGCGGCTGGCCCGACGATGAATATCCACAGTTGTGCCAGCGGCGCGCCGCCGCTGAATATTGCCGTGCCTAACGAGCGCGCCGGATTGACCGATGCGCCGGTGTAGCGCGCGCAGCATAGGCTGACGACGACATACGCGAATCCCACGGCAAGCCCTGCCGCGCTGTCCGTCGCGCCACCGGCCCTGGAAGTCGCGCCGAGGAAGACGAACACCAAAACGCATGAGCACACCGCCTCGGCAAGCAGCCCTGCCGGAACGGGAAAAGTGGCTGCGCCGTTGCCGCGCAGGCAGTTCGCGCCGATGTCTGTCATGCCCGTAGAGGCGGCAAGCGCGCAGAGTATCGCGGCAGCGGCAATGCCGCCCGTGGCCTGCGATACGATGTACATGGCGGCGTCTTTTCCGCCGATGCGGCCAGACAGGAACGCGCCCGTGGTGACAGCCGGATTGACGTGGCAGCCGGAGATGCCGCCTATGGTGCAGGCAAGCGCGGTGAAAGCAAGGCCGGACGCGAGCGCGGTGCAGATTACCGCAACCGGCGCACACCCCGTGCAGGCAAGCGACATGTGCGTGCCACAGCACATAAGCACAAGCATCATCGTGCCGAGCGCCTCTGCCAAATATTTCTTCATCTGACTGGTTTTTTATTTAACGTGATGCAAATATAATCTTTTTATTTTTAGGAAGCAAGCAACATCACGAAAAATCTTTTTATAAAGGAATACCACGCAACGTTCCACAAGAACGGTTCAGGGAATAAAAAAAGGAGTACCGCTGTACTCCAACCTTGTTAACCTTAAATCTAATACTATGAAAAACATGGTGCAAAAGTAATCACTTTATCATTTTCCCACAAACATTATTGTAACAAAATGTTACCAGATGTCGCTTTATTGATTTATATCAAGTATTATGACCCAACCGCACCTTTCACTTTGTTGCAATATTTGTGATATTGGTTACTATTTGACAAAAACATAAATCGCGCGTCATTCGTTGAGAATGCGTTTCAGGAGATATGTCGCATTCTGGTTCTTTGCCACCCCGGGGGTTATTTTATAACTGTATGTCACTCCCTCACCGAGCTTTATCTCGAAGCAGTGGTTGTGGAAGCGGCCGCTGCCCTCCGCCATTCGTGACAACTCGAGGTCGTGGGTGGCTATCACTCCGCTAACGGGAAGTTTGCTGACGGCCTCGAGGAACATTCGTGAGCCGTTGAGCTTGTCCAAAGAGTTGGTTCCCTTGAGTATCTCGTCGAGTATTATCAGCGTGCAGGGCGGATTTTCCCTGACGCTGTCGAGCAGCAGGCGGAGGCGAATGAGTTCGGCGTTGAAATAACTTATGCCGTGCTGCAGGTCGTCGGTGGTGCGCATCGACGTGAAAAGGTTGAACATGCTGACTTTCATCTCACTGGCAAACACCGGCATTCCTGCCATCGCGAGGACATAGTTGACGCCTATTGCGCGCAGGAACGTGCTTTTGCCAGCCATGTTGGCGCCGGTTATGATGTAGTAGTTGCGGTGGGCTATGGTGAAATCGTTCGGCACGGCGTCATCTCCGAGGAACGGATGCCATAGTCCGCGTGCCTCAAGGCACACGCCGCCGTCATCGGTGACAGCGGGGCTGCACGCCTCCGGATGGTCGTAGGCAAACGTCGACATGGATACGAGCGCGTCGGTCTCGGCGATGGTGCCAATCCACTTCCCCACCCTTCCGGCGTGGCGCGAGTGCCACTTGCAATAGCGGCGCACAAGGAAAAAGTCGCTCATAAAGAGAATGTTGAAAACCACCATGCCGAGGATATTGCCACGGCGGTCGTAGCCATCGAGTATGCCCCGCAGCTCGCCGAATGCCGCGAGGGCATCGCCGCCACCCCTTAAATCGCGCTGGAGCGAAACGAGCCGCCCACTGCGGAAGCGCACATCGCACACGAGCCGCACGAGCGGCACATACCTGTCCAGCGCCCGGAGCAGTCTCTCGCCATTGCTGCTTATGCTGCGCAGGGGTCTGGCGGTGATGCCGATGGCCACGCCCAGCTGCACGACAGCCCACAGGGTGGGCACCGACGACGGCAGGCCACCGAATACGGAAAGCAATATCGAGGCATAGAGGCCGGCGATGGAAAGGAAAACGAACACGAGGCATGGTGCTGAGGAGAAGCACCGGGGAACGGCAACTGGCATTGGATTGCCATCAGGCAGGCACACCGGGGGGATTTCCGCCGAGGCGTTGCAGTTCCACTCGGCTCGCCACTGCTCCATTCCCGACATCTCGGCGATTGCCTGCCGTCGGTTCATAACCGTTTCCTTGTCCTTTGGAAGGACGGAAAGGTATCTTGCAAGACGCTGCTTTCCGCCCGGAGTAACACAACGGCAGACGCGCTGGAAAAGCGAACCGCGCCCGAACATGTCGAGGTCGCAGGTGAACGGGTGCGACGTATCGGAAAACCGCGAGCCGTCATCGAAGGATGAGAAGTTGCCCTCCATTGCCTCCACCTCCTTTATATAATACGCGCGGAGAGCCTCAAGATGTTCCGTGGCGCGCATGTTTCTGGTGTCGAGACGCCTGACGACGGCATAAGCGAGCAGCATTGCTATGCCGGCACACAGCAACGGTGCGCGCAGCCCACCCGACGCCCACGCCACGAAAGCTGCCATGGCAGTGCAGAACGCCACCAACTCACCGGCAACGAAAAGCCGGTTGCGCGTCTTTCCCGCGCGTATCGCGGAAGCAAGCCGCAACACGTTCTCACCATACAATCTCTTTATATCGTTCCTCTTTTCATTCATTTACGATGCAGATGTTTATTATTATGCCAGATATTGGCAAAAAAAAAGGAGTACCGCCGTACTCCAACCTTTTGTTAACCTTAAATCTAATACTATGAAAAACACGGTGCAAAGGTAGCTGTTATCGCACACAGTTGCAAACATTGCAATGGGTTAATGGGTGACTTTGCCGTTTTCTTGACATAAGTCAACCGCCTGCGGTAAATGTAGCATGTTGTACGAGGAATGTGTAAGTGTGAGATTCCCAACTCACTGCAAACGTGTGGCGTGCGTCGGCGACAGGCAAAATAAAAAGTGACAGGCAGAAGAAGTTGGAACAAAACATTCATCTTGACTTCGGCTCGTACATATAAACAACGAATACCATGACGCGGAATACGGGATCGCATTTAAAGCCAATGCGGTCATTAGAGCCCGAACAGATTGTGCCCGACTTGGGATAAACACACATTCACAAATCCTGCACGCAGCATTAACAAGTTTTGCAAATCCTTAATTTTCAATAAAATAACACGGCTAGGGTTGTCGCTCTGTAATTTTGTTATTACATTTGCAGCGCACAAAATGAAATAAAAGATAGTGATAACCCGGCAAAACGACTACCGGAAATGCTTATGAGGAAGACGTTACAAGGCTGGAAAAAAAAGAAATTATGAGGAAAATAATAAGCATCGCAATCATCATGCTGACAATGTGCGTCACAAACATTGCCGCACAGGAAAAGGGCATCGCGAGTTACTACGGACTGAAGGCGAACGGACGGAACACGTCAAGCGGAGAGAGACACGACTCCTACGACCTCGTATGCGCCCACAAGAAATACCCGATGGGCACGAAACTCAAAGTGACAAACCTGAAAAACGGAAAGAGCGTGGTTGTGAGGGTCAACGACAGAGGCCCGTATGCAAGAGGATGGATCGTTGACCTGTCATGGCGGGCGGCAAAGGAAATCGGAATACTCGCACAGGGAGTGGCAAATGTCATCGTGGAGGTGATAAAGGACGAAAAGGAAAAAGTTAATAAGAAACAATAAACGGAAACCGTTGTTTGCGCTCCTTTTTAACAAAAAGTAAGTTATGGGATAAAAAAAATCCGCTTTTACTTGTACAGTTCAAATAAAACGAGTAATTTTGCTGCACCTACTTTACAAAGTGGATATATTAAACCTATATATTTTATAAATACTATGGAAGTAAAGAAAATAATCCAAGCCCTGGAGCAGAAGCATCCGGGCGAGTCGGAGTACTTGCAGGCAGTGCAGGAAGTGCTCGAGTCAATCGAAGAAGTTTACAACCAGCATCCTGAGTACGAGGAGGCCAAGATTGTGGAGAGAATGGTTGAGCCAGACCGCATCTTCACATTCCGTGTGAACTGGGTTGACGACAATGGTGAGGTGCAGACAAACCTCGGCTACCGCGTTCAGTTCAACAGCGCGATAGGCCCGTACAAAGGTGGTCTCCGCTTCCACAAGGCTGTCACTCCTTCAATGCTGAAGTTCCTCGGCTTTGAGCAGACATTCAAGAACGCGCTCACAACGCTCCCGATGGGTGGCGGCAAGGGCGGTTCCGACTTTGACCCGGTTGGCAAGTCAAACGCTGAAATCATGCGTTTCTGCCACGCATTCATGCTCGAACTGGTTCACTGCATCGGTCCGGATCAGGACATCCCGGCAGGCGACGTTGGCGTTGGCGGCCGTGAAATCGGCTTCCTCAACGGCATGTACCAGAAACTGACACGCGAGTACCACACTGGCGTACTCACCGGCAAGGGTCTGACATGGGGTGGCTCAATATTCCGTCCGGAAGCAACAGGCTACGGCGCACTCTATTTCACAGAGCACCTCCTGAAGAAGGCAGGCAAGGACATCAAGGGCAAGAAAATCGCCATCTCCGGCTTCGGCAACGTGGCTTGGGGTGCTGCGCAGAAAGCAACCCAGCTCGGTGGCAAGGTCATCGCAATCTCAGGGCCGGACGGCGTATGCGAACTCCCTGACGGAATGACGGAAGAGATGAACGCATACATGCTCGAGATGCGCGCTTCCAACCGCAACAAGGTTGAGGACATGGCAACGAAATTCCCAGGAAAGGCAAAGTTCACCCCGGGCAAGAAGGCATGGAGCATTCCTTGCGACATCGCTCTCCCGTGCGCATTCCAGAACGAGCTCAGCGAGGACGACGCAAAGGAACTGGAGGCCAACGGCTGCTGGTGCTGCTGCGAGGTTTCCAACATGGGCTGCCAGCCAGGCGCAATCCACTACTTCCAGAATAACGGCATCCTCTTCGCTCCGGGCAAGGCAGTGAACGCTGGTGGCGTTGCAACATCAGGCCTCGAAATGACACAGAATGCAGCTCACCTGAGCTGGTCTGCTGAAGAGGTCAACAGCAAGCTCCACTGGATCATGCAGAGCATCCACGAGCAGTGCGTCAAGTTCGGCACACAGCCAGACGGCAGCGTGGACTACGTAAAGGGCGCAAACATTGCCGGCTTCATGAAGGTTGCACAGGCAATGATGGAACAAGGAATTGTGTAAAATGCACTCTATATTCTAAATGTTTTTAATTCAAGTCCGAGCCGGTCGTGAGATTGGCTCGGATTTTTGCTTCCAACGCTCAAACCTTGCTGCCATTTCTTGAAAGGCACAGCAGTACATCGCCCTCCTCAAGCACAAGTTTGCCATTCGGGACGATTATGCTCTTCCCGCGCTTAACCATGACAACAAGAACCCCGCTTGGAATGTTCATTTCAGAAAGTTTGTTGCCCACAGCCAACATCTCTTCCGTAAGCACTACCTCGTTCAGCTGCGAATCCAGTTCCTCCGGTATTTCCACGCCAAACTCATTGCCGGTTTTCTCCTCGGGCATATCCAAGTTCAACTTTCTTGCAAATAAGGAAATAGTCGTTCCCTGCACCGTAAGGGAAACAAGCGTTATGAAAAAAACTATGTTGAAAATAATGGAAGAGCCCTCAACGTTGTGAATCAGAGGATAGGTTGCGAAAATTATTGGAACTGCGCCGCGCAGCCCCACCCATGACAGGAAAACCTTGGCACGGACGGGCATTGACTTGTATGGGAGGAGACAAATGAAGACACTCAACGGGCGTGCGACAAGTATCATGAACACACCTATAGCGAGTGACACGATGCAGACACCAATCATCTCGGAAGGATTCACCAGCAGGCCGAGCGTTATGAAAAGCACAATCTGCAACAGCCAAGTAAGACCGTTAAGGAAGGTGGACATCTCCCTGCGGTATGACAAACGGCAGTTCCCCACGACAAGTCCTGCAATGTAAACCGCCAGGTAGCCATTTCCACGGAACATATCCGTAAGCGTGAAAGTGATGAAAACGATGCTTAACAGCAAAACAGGATACAACGAGGCATTCGGCAGGTTTATCCTGTTTATCAGCCAAACCCCAAGGCGTCCCGCCATATAGCCAAGTGCCCCGCCAACCAAGAACTGCTCGCCAAGGGTGAAAAGGAGGTGTGGGAAGGACATCTGCGTGCCGGAGACAATCACCTCCATAAGGGCAATGGTGAGCATGTACGCCATTGGGTCGTTGCTGCCGCTCTCCAGCTCCAGTATGGGCCGCAGCCTGTTTTTCAGGCCTATCCCCTGCGTGCGCAACAAGTTGAACACGGATGCCGAGTCTGTCGACGACATAGTGGCGGCAAGCAACATAGACACCATGAGGGAAAGTTGTATGTCTATTGCAGACCACTCGGAAAGCGCGTATATAAAAGCCCCCGTGAGTGCCGTGGTGATTATTACCCCGAACGTGGAAAGCAATATCCCCGGGCCGATGATTGGCTTTATTTCCTTGAACTTGGTGTCCATGCCACCGGAAAACAGAATGACGCTAAGTGCGATCATGCCAATGAACTGGGCATCCCCGGGGCTGTTGAAATGCAGACCGAGTCCTTCGCTGCCAAAGGCCATGCCGGTAAAGAGGAACAGCAAAAGCGTCGGTATGCCGAAACGATAGCCCGTCTTGCTGATGACAATGCTCACCAGCACAAGAAAAGAGCCAAGTAAGAATATGTTCTCTGTAGTAAAAGTAATCATCCTAAATTGTTTTGGAAATCAAACGGGGTTCGAGCGTTCATGCACCTGGCACCCCGCTAAAATTCAGGCGCGCCGCAAATGGATTTACCGGCGACCCGTGCGTACATCAAACTCGGTGAGGCGCGACGTGACCTGGTTGTCGCCCTGTAAGGCACGGAAGCGGGCGGTGCCATCCACCAGTTATAATGCAAGCCTTTTTCATTCGGAGCAAATATATTAATTTTAAACGAAACGGAGAAATCATTTTCCCTATTTTAACATATTGAAAACCCTATCGCAAGCCCGCTTCACAATAATACGCATACCTAATAAAAATTATATGTGCTTACGATGATGCTTGCTGACTTACATTTTGCTTTTCGGTATCGCCCTTCACCGATTTGGGTTTTATCAGGACATTCCCACGCCGCATTGCACGAACGTACCGTGCGCCCCTGCATCACGTTGGCAGGCCGCATGATTTGGCAGGCAAAACAGAAATATCCTCATTAATGAGGATATTTTCGCAATTATTTACACGCAGTTTGAAATGTTTTTGTTATATTTGCCGCATAAACAAACAACTGTCAATATGCGCAGGACTATTACATGGATAAGGAAACGCTGGCGAATGCTCACAGAAGCATTGAGTTACAGGCAAAAAGTGACCATCGTCGCCTGCATGGGACTCATCGTGGGGCTGGGCGGGCTGTTCCTCTATCTTCTCCGTATGCACACATACGTAATAGGTGACGACCCGTCAGCATGTATCAACTGCCACATAATGTCGCCCTACTATGCCACATGGAGCCACTCGTCACACGGCAGGGACGCTACGTGCAACGACTGCCACACACCGAACGACAACATCCTCTCGCACTATTTTTTCAAAGGGAAGGACGGCATGAAACACGTCGCTTACTTCGTAACATTCAACGAGCCGCAGGTGTTCAAGGCCACCGACGCTTCAGCAGAGGTGATAATGGACAACTGCATACGCTGCCACACGGAACTCAACCAGGAGATTGTGAAGACCGGCCGCATCGACTACATGAAAGCAAAGCGCGGCGAAGGCATGGCCTGCTGGGACTGTCACAGGGACGTTCCCCACGGCGGCATGAACTCGCTTACGTCAACACCCGGCGCGGAATATGTCGAGCCGATGCCATCAAGCCCCGTGCCGGAGTGGCTGCAGAAGGCCTTGGGGAAATAAGTGCCGGGCAGAACGCCGCCGGCAATGGCATAACACATCGAACAGGATTATAAAAAATTAAAAACATCATATCATGGCAAAGCAATTAAAGAAATGGCAAGGATGGCTGATCTTCGGCGGATCAATGGCCATTATTTTCATTCTCGGCCTGCTGTGTTCTTCCATGCTGGAGCGCAGGGCGGAGGTGGCAAGCATCTACAACAACCGCAAGAACCCGATGACAGACTCCATAGTATCGCAGAACGAGAAGTTTGCCGAGGATTTCCCGCGTGAGTATCAGACATGGTCGATGACAGAAGACACCACATTCAAGAGCATGTACAACAGTTCCAACAACGAGGATGCGCTGGCTGCACACCCGGAGATGTGCGTGATTTGGGCTGGCTATGCCTTCTCGCGAGAGTACAACACTCCACGCGGGCACCGTCATTCGATTGAGGACGTGCGCAACATACTACGCACCGGGAACCCGGGAATAGACGGCGAGGGAGACATGCAGCCAGGCACGTGCTGGACCTGCAAGGGACCGGACGTACCGAGGCTGATGGCAGAGAAGGGCGTCGGCGCACTTTATGCGGCGAAATGGAGTGACTGGGGCGACCAGATGATGAACACCGTTGGCTGCAGCGACTGCCATGACGCACGCAACATGAACCTGCGGCCGGCACGCCCCGCGCTGTACGAGGCATGGCAGAGTTTCGGCAAGGATGCACGCAAGGCCACACTACAGGAACGCCGGAGCCTGGTGTGCGCACAGTGCCACACCGAATATTACTTTGACAAGGAGAACGGCAACTACCTGAAATTCCCGCAGGCAAAGGGACTTACGTGCGAGGCTGCCGAGGAATACTATGACAGCATTGGCTTCTATGACTGGATCCATCCTCTGTCGAGGGCAAAGATACTGAAAGCGCAGCACCCCGGCTACGAACTCTACATGCAGGGAATACACGGACAGCGCGGTGTGAGTTGCGCCGACTGCCACATGCCTTACATGGCCGACGGAGGCGTGAAATTCACCGACCACCACATACAGAGCCCACTGGCAAAAATAGACCGCACGTGCCAGACATGCCACCGGCAGGATGCGGAGACACTGCGGCAGAACGTGTATGAACGGCAGAAGAAGGTTGCAGACTTCCGAGTGAAGGTGGAGCGCGAACTGGCATACGCGCACATTGAGGCGAAGTTCGCATGGGACAAGGGCGCGACGGAGCCTGAAATGCAGAAGGCATTGAGCGACATACGCAAGAGCCAGTGGCGATGGGACTATGCCGTGGCAGGCCACGGTTCGTCATTCCACGCGCCGCAGGAGGTGATGCGGCTGCTGGCCGAGGCAATGGAATATGCCAAGGACGCGCGGCTGCAGGTGGCACGCGTAGTGGCAAGGCACGGATATACAGGCGAAATCCCCCTGCCGGACATCTCGACAAAGGAGAAGGCACAGACATATATCGGTCTTGACATGAAGACATACAGGGCAAAGAAACAGAGATTCCTTGACACCGTCGTGCCAAAATGGATTGAGACGGCAAGGAAGAACAAGCGTTTCGTGTCAAAGCCTATCTGATTGGATATGTGGAACAAGCCTTGGAAACTAAAAGAGGGGTTCGTCATCGGAATGGGACTGATTGCCGTCGGCGGACTCCTGCAAATCAGTGTCGGGCCGGTGCGGTGGGCTGTCTTCGCCTACCCTGACAACATCATCGCGCTGTGCGTCTACATCCTGCTGACCGGAACGGCATACGCCTTGCACAGGAAAGTGTATGCCGTCAATTTCATCATGTCATGGCGTTCGGCAGTGCCGGCACTGCTTTATGCCACACTGCTCACAGCCATCATGGGAATAACGCGGCAAGTCCCTGCGGATGCCGGGACGGCCGATCCCTTGGGACTGACAAAGATGCTGTCGTTCTGGCCGTTCGTGATGATATATGTGTGGCTGTCATTCACCGTCGCGCTGGTTGGAATGCGCCAGGGCGCACATTTCCGGTGGAGCCAACTGCCCTCAGCCGCAAGCCACGCGGGGCTGTTTGTAGTAATGGTGGCAGGAACTCTGGGGTCGGCAGACATGCAACGCCTGAAGATGTTCTGCGAAAAGGGACAGCCGGAATGGCGCGCACTCGACGACAGAAACAACGTTCACGAACTTCCGGTAGCCATCATTCTCAACGATTTCATACTCGATGAATACCCCGCCAGGCTGCTCGTGATAGACAACAAGACGCAAATGGCCGTCAAGGAGGATGGCAAACCGGTGTCACTCGTTCTCGACAGCGACTTCAAAGGAGGACAGGCCGGCGAATGGTTTGTCAGCATCGGAAAAAAGAAGAACGACGACGAATACTACATTAAGGCTGACTGGAAGCCGGCCGGCATGGGTTCCGCAGTGCCAGAGAACAAGCACGCCGAGGGATGGGTGAGCGCTGGCAATGCCATGATGCCGCCACGCATGATTGCCTTGGACAGGCAACACTCTCTCGTCATGCCGCAACGCGAGCCGAAACGCTTTGCATCCGACGTGCAGGTGCTGACGAAAAGCGGCGGCAACACCCTGGCTACTATCGAGGTGAACAGGCCTTACGAGGCTGAAGGGTGGAAAATATACCAGTACGGCTACGATGAGCAGATGGGCAAGTGGAGCAACTACAGCGTGCTGGAGTTCGTCACAGACCCGTGGCTGCCAGTGGTTTACTGCGGTTTCGCACTGTTGCTGCTCGGGGCGTTGGGGATGTTCTTCACGGCAGGCAGGAGCAAAGGCCACTGACAGCCTGACCACCGTGCAGGACGACGCAGTGACCGGCATACATTACCATGCAGCGCAGGCAAAACGTATTGACAAGCACAATTTAAAGTATTGAACAATGATTTGGAACCACTTCATATATTTCGCAACCGCCGCCATCGCCCTGTGGGTGCTCGGCGCAGCGGCAGGCTGGAAGGGAAAGATACGCACCGCCTTTGCTGCCACCGCAGCAGGCCTCGCCGTATTCCTTGCATACATCGTCACAATGTGGGCGGCACTCGAACGCCCACCGCTGCGGACGATGGGCGAGACACGGCTGTGGTATTCGTTTTTCCTGCCGCTGGCAGGGCTGATTGTGTTCAGCCGGTGGCATTACCGCTGGATCCTATCGTTCAGCACATTGATGTCCGCAGTATTCGTAGGCATCAATCTTTTCAAGCCCGAAATTCACTCCAAGACACTCATGCCGGCACTGCAAAGTGCATGGTTCGCACCACACGTCATTGTATATATGATTTCATACGCACTGTTGGGCGCCGCCGCGCTCATCGCCGCTTACCAACTATACACGCGCAGGGAGACGGCTGCGGATGCCTCTGCCGGCAACCTCGTGTATGTCGGACTGGCATTCATGACTATCGGAATGGTAATGGGCGCACTGTGGGCAAAGGAGGCCTGGGGACACTACTGGGCATGGGACCCGAAGGAAACGTGGGCAGCGGTGACGTGGTTTTCCTACCTTGCATACATTCATCTCACGCGGCACGACAAATCACGCCGCAAACTGGCAAACTGGATGCTCATCATCTCATTCCTGCTGTTGCAGATGTGCTGGTGGGGAATAAACTACCTGCCATCGGCACAGGGAACAAGCGTGCATACATACAGTATGCAGTAGCCAACACCCACACGTAGGCACACAACGTTACACCTAACGGATAAAATTATCTTTGATGACGATGGCGCTTGCGGACTTACAGGGCGTAAGTCCCTACACGTGCAAGTCCATGCGTCTTGTCATTGAATACATGCCAATTTCCACACAGCCCCATGCAAGCAAATACAAGCACGCCAGCGCAATATCCTTAGTTTGGGAAAATCCCTTTCCAGAAATGCAAGGTGCATATCCATACAGGCGTATATGCCAGTGATTTGTGCATAAACACCGCAGTCCGACAAACAGAACTTCGTGCATATACGCGGGTGAATAATTGTTAATTTCGTTAATTGACAGGCTCGCCAGGGTGCAGGATTTCTTGATAAACCAGAGACGCAGTTTATAATTATTTGCGAATTTTACGTTAACAGCACCTCATTTTTCGCCCCACTTCCGTACGTTTTGTACCGAATCGCACCCCAGTTTGTGCCAAACAACGATGCGTTTTGTACCAAACAAGACTGCGTTTTGTACCAAACCGCAGGGTGATTAGGCACAAAACGCAGTACGGATTTTGTCAATACGTTTCAAAACCCTCACTTTCAACAACTTGCAAAACGCGCTGAAAAGCGCGTATTCCGTCGCGAGAAATATTTTCTTCAGAATGTGGCCGTTTTCCGTGTTAAAATTCCTTTGAGTTTTTGTTAAACCCAAATGCGGTCATTAGAGCCCGGACTGATTGTAGTCGGTTGCCCAGGCAGGTTGGTTGTTGTTTTTTTGCAGGCGCAGCGGGCTGCGTCAAGAAAAAACGACGGGCAAGATGCCGGCAAGCGGCTGCAAGCAGACGGGGAACAGGTTGCCAAGATGAAATAGGAAAATCTGTGTTGTAATGACCGATTTGGGTTAAACCCAAATCTGTCAATACATAATTTATTCATGAACCTTTGCCCAGCCATTACAGCATACGGCCTCTTTGTTACTCAACCATTTTTGAATTTGAGTCTTGCTGACACCGATTCTTGAGGAAATCGCACGATACACGTAAGCCCTTGACGACGCGATTTCAATGCCTGCCCGAATTTCTAATCTTTTAATGTTAACCTCACATGTTTTTGTTTTTATGAGTCTACTTTTTTCAGGCTAATACAATCATCGGATTTCACTTCAAAAAAAGCAAGATTCTATCCATTGGGATGCCGAAATTGAAATTATCACTTCCCTTGGCTTTCGCAAAATTGACGGCCACAACCTGCCCGTGCTCATTGACCACCGGCGCACCGCTTGAGCCTTGCATTGTGGGAATACTGTACATAACCTTTTTATCGTCAGGCGTTTGCGTAACAGTCCCACTTGTCAGTTGCGCACTAATTCCATGTGTGGTGTTGGCAAGAAACACTCCCTGATTATAGCCTATCATATACAACTTTTGGTCTATGGTTAGTTTTCCATCCTCCCGCGCAGTTTCCTCTTCAATTTTAAATATGTACTTGCCTTCTGGGGTTTTCCCGCTTTCCAGGCACAGCAAGGCCAAGTCGGTTCCCTCGTCAGCCGACTGCCTCAACAGTTTGCATGGATTTTTCATCAAATCGCTCCATTCTGCCACCATGTCCTTATCATATGCCACACCGAATTTGGAATGTAATTTTATCGTGAAGTTTTCAGAAAGCAGGTTATTTCGCAAATTCTGCTTGTATTCCTCCGCCTTCTGGTATTCCTCCCTCAGTTGACTTATCTGTTCTTTCAGTGAATTTATCTCGTTATTACTCATGGAAGTGTAAACATTACCATATTCGTCTTCGTAGAGACTATTGTCTGCAATGTTTTGCAATTCAGAATATTTTTCATCCATATTTTCTTGCAGTTGCTCGATAATGAAAGCATAATATTCCATTATGGCATTCATATTTTGCCGCACGGTTGCTTTATCCACTTCGGGTGCCACGACATGCCTGTTGGTCAGTATATTCCCGTTTTCATCAATAAAGAAACCTGTCCCATTCAGCCTGTTTGGTTTTTTCTCTATCTCATCAAGTTCGCCTGTCAAGCCCACGAATTTTCCATTATCCAATCCTTCAAAGTAAATGCTCTCGCCATTTGGCAAGACAATCTCATAATAAAACTCATTGCATACCAAGACAACTCCCGACTTTTGAGTCTCATATATTTCTTCTGGCGACTTCGGTTTATCGCACGATACCAACAACAGGATGCAGAGCATCACACTTAGCCTGAAAATACACTTCATCACATTGAATTTTTACAGTCCCTTAATTCCGCAACACTATTATGAACTAAACTTTTTAAGTACCTGAGCAACAAAAAGTTCTTGAACAAGTCAAGCGGCAGAGCCGAGCGGCCCAGGATTTTGCCATGTCAGAATTTTCACTTATCTTAGTGTTGCGAAAATAAAACAAGCAAAAATCTGATATGACATGGCAAAGTTACAAATTAAATCTGAGAAACTCACTCCTTTTGGAGGAATATTTTCGGGTCATGGAGTAATTTGACTCCACATTGTCATCCGTTCTCTCATGAGTATCTACTTCTGTGGTGGCTCATGTACCCCAGGATGTCATCACTAATTTGATGAACCATATCTCGCTTCATCCGACACTTCGCACTTGCAACTCTGACACTATCCTTAGAGCAAATTCAGTAATGAGAGGGCGTGTAAACGCAATAAGGACGTTGAAGGGCTTAGTTGCGGATTTGAGGCTAAAGAAATATATTTGGTGGTACAACAATAAAAGAATAAAACTAAGGTTAAAAGGAATGAGCCCGGCACAATACCGAGCTCACTACTATAAAAATTTTAATAATTAACGTTTAATTTAATGTCCAACTTTCGGGGGGTGTGTCAAAATTGGCACACCCTCTTTTAACATATCACAAAGCCCGAACT
>ERZ1673752.511-NODE-511-length-65875-cov-12.461076_pt1 | contig 65875 bp, 60 predicted proteins | sample MGYA00580195_ERZ1673752 | MGnify/ENA primary metagenome ERZ1673752 (study PRJEB41218, sample SAMN15661744) | gut metagenome | host: Homo sapiens | place: Canada: London | collected 2015-08-20/2019-03-30 | study: EMG produced TPA metagenomics assembly of...
TGGCGGAATCCAAGGCGACTTGCGTATCAGCCAGGTCCCGGTTGATACCGCCCAAAGCATCTAAAGCACTACCCTGAGCACCGACAACATTCGCGTTAATCTCTAACCCACCATCGCGCAAAGCCTGCGCGATAGCCTCGCCGACCTGGCCTCGGAAAGTAGACGTGATTTGAATATCAAGTTCATTTGCTCCGACATCGGTAATTTTTGGCGCAATAGCGCCTTTCTTTTCGTTCACATAGTATTCGATGGTCGGCTGGTGGCGTTGGCCGCTGAAGATATCGACCAAATCTTTACTAAAGTTCTTGGGGATAACGAAAGTCGCATAGACTTCCCCGGCTCTGATCTTGTGGTTGGCCGTGTCCTGGTCCGTGAACTGCCAGCCGAGCTGTTCATTCTCCGAGAGTTGCTCGACTATGAGGTCGCCAATATTGAGCTGACCAGTCAGTGCAGATGCCGCCCCCACATCGTTATTCACCACCGCTATGGGCAGGTTTTCCGTCGCCTTATAGGGGTTCCAAAAGGCCGCAATATTCAGCCAAGTGTAGAGGGCTGGGGTGACTAAGATGCCGATGATAATAATCAGGGACCGCGGAACCGCAATAATCCGCTTCACGTCACGAGTGAACACCCGCCAGCTATCTTTCACTCCCCAATCATAACCGCGTGTTGGGATTCTGGCAGTTCACGCAATCTACCACCGGCTTTACAGCCCTAAGAACTCTTTGACCTTTGGGAGTTCACGTTGCATCTGTTCGTATCCGGCCACAAAATTTTCTTCCAGCTTGGCGGGATTATCTTCGAAATTCGCAACTCCCATATGTTCGGGATAAAACACGTAGGCCTTGCCCTTAGCCTCCAAGCGCTCCAGCTCCGCCCGGGTCCGGTTGTAATTCGCGGGACGGTCTACCAAGGCTTGGGCCGCCCGCGGATAGCGTGCCAACAAAGACCGATAGGTCCAATCGGGCAGACGGTTTTCCTTCACATAATCCCGCGGTCGCGTCAGGATGACCAGGAACTTTTCGTAACCATCTGCCTGTGCCACGTCCAGGGGAATCCCGCCGCTGGGGCCTATGGCGCCGTCCATGCAGGCCTCCCCGGCGATGTAGGTGACCGGGGTGGCAATCGGCATGGATCCCGAAGCCTTGCACACATGGGTCAGCTTTTGTACCGTGTCCACCTGGTCTGAACTGAAATAGACATTTTCGCCACGCTCAGCGTTGTACACTCCAACACGCCACGCCGCCGGATTGGCCGCAAACCGTTCATAATCCAGTTCCAGCATCCCCCCTGGCTCAGTCATGTCGTAGTACATGTGGTGAGTGTCAAAAATCCCTTTGCCTTTGATGGCGGTCTTCCAGCCACCAAAAGCAGGATCGGTAGTGACATCAATAAAGCAGCGCCGGGAGCGTTGCGGCAACCGAGCCAGATAGTTCACCAGACAGGTTGCCCCCGCGGAGATCCCTGCCACGTAGTCCACATACACTTCCGCTTCCAACAGGGCGTTTACTGCTCCCCCGCTGTAACTGCCACGCATGGCTCCGCCTTCAAACAACAAAGCTGTGTCAAAGACGTTGTTTTCAAACCGTTGCATTCCAAACCACCCCTAAACCATCGTACGGCTTGACATGGTATTACGCATCGGGAAAGTCACGCGTTTATTCCCACTCAATCGTTGCAGAGCCCGTTTTCGTGTAGTCAGTGGGTTAGGTGAGCTGGGGATTTCTCCACTCTCCTATCTAGAGAACCCTGTAGTCACTCTGTGGTCAGTACTGATTACATGGCTGCATAACTACAGTGCGGTAGCCAACCATTAACAAGATTGGGGCGTACAGATTCGCTGTATGTTACCGACGCCGTTATCCGGACGGGAAGCGCGGAAATGATACCCACCATCGATGGCGATGGCGTCTACTTCTTGAAGACAGACGCTGATAATACGGAACTTGAAACGGGCGAATCCGAGGCTTCTGAAAACCAGAACGCGGACGAATAATCAGATGCCCACCCATCAACGCGGTGGGGCGGGCATCTTCCTTGTTCTATAGCAATTCGATTTCACTCCCATTCGCACGTTACCGGATTCCAGGTCATACCATCTGCAAAACCGACATGCACAGGATTGAAGAGTCTGCTTGCGAGTTCGACTGCCGCGTCAATGCTCCGAAGCGAATGGGGCAGGCCGGTCTGGGAGCATAGCCTCTCGTACTGCCGCTCATGAGGCGCGCCCCATTCATCTGGAATGCAGAACGTCTCAGGCAGGGCGATGCCGCGCACGGCGCCTTCCTGCAGCACACACTCCCGCAGCTTTCCTCCTTCTATGGAGCATGTCACCGCATAGATTGCAATATCAACAAGATCCTTCACACGGGAGGAAGCTCTCCTCTCGTGCCTTTCAACCAGTGCACAGAGCTTATCCGCCAACGCGCTCTCGACGGGATAGACCAGATAGTCGCATACCGGCAGCCCTTCGACCTCAATCCTGTCCGCAGGGGTGATGAGTTCCGCACGGTCTAGGGGAACCTCGTCGACAACGAGGTCGATGGCAATGGGCTGCAGGTTCTTCGAGCCGAGCATGGGCTGGAAAACCACGCGCAATCCACTCCGGTATTTGTCCTCAACCTTTATCGGGTCAGCGGATGCAAGCGTGAACCGCATGTAATCGCCAAGGTCCGCAGAGGCAAGCCTCTTCAGCTCTTCGAGGGCACGCTCCAGAGAACGCTCCTTGCAGAGCAGATCGATATCCTTCGTCGCACGCGCGTCCACGGTTCTGGCGAGCATGCTCTGACCGCCTTTAAGCACGAAAGCGCGATGTGGGTCGCTGAAAATACGGCAAAGAAGCCTGTGGAAATAGAACCCGGTCATGGCTCGACCCGTGTCGAGCGCCGATCGTCTGGTTGCCGCCTTTGCAGCCATCTCGAGTGCCGCTGGAGTCTTGTATCTCATTCAGCGCGCTCCATGTCGAGGTGCCGTTCCATGAGTCCGCGAATCACCGATAGCGATTCCTGCACGCTTTTCCTCTCCGGCTGGTCGGCGATTATCTTCACCAGGCGGTCGTAGTCAAGATTGCCCGCAGAGTTGAAGGAGTCTTCCACCAAAGACCATTCTTCGTTGTCCAGGCAAAGGTCGACGAGCGTTCGCTCGGGCCGCGTAACAGGCAACCCCTTGATCCAGCTCACGTCGTCCGGGTCGACTCTTCTGATTGCGAAACTCGCTGATTCCATGCGGGAGTTAATTCTACGCGGTGCGTAAATGCGATACGGTGACAGGTAAAAGTCGCCGAGGTTCTGCAGACATGCCGCAGTCGATCCGCCAATGGCGATTCCGTCCCAGGCGCCGACCTGCATGCGCTCGTGGGTGAATGCGGCTGGATTGGTCAGCTTCCAGATAGCCGCAAGCTCGTCTGTGAAATCGCTTTGTGCTCCGGCAAGCCGGTATGCGCCGTGCGCTATTCGCTCGGCTCGGCCGGAGGCCACGGCTTGGGACAGGGCGTTGCGCGTGATTCCGAGCCGTGCAGCTTGGGCCGTAGTGAAGACGCCCTCCGAAGCGGAAAGCTCGTTGAGGGCTGCTATGTGATTCGAAGAAGTCACGTTGCAATTGTATGCTTTTAGCAGACATACGCAACCACACCAAAAATAGAAGCTGCGGCAATGCTGCCCAAAGGGCGCGACTAATTGCTACTAGGTGTAATCAGAATACGCTGGATGGACCTATTCCCACTCGATGGTCCCCGGCGGCTTGGACGTGCAGTCCAGCACCACGCGGTTGACCTCGGGAACCTGGTTGGTAATCAGGTTAGAAATCCGCGCCACCAAGTCCCAATCCAAGCGCGACCAGTCGGCGGTCATCGCGTCTTCTGAGGAAACCGGACGCAACACAATCGGGTGCCCGTAGGTGCGCCCGTCACCCTGCACCCCCACCGAACGCACGTCAGCGAGCAACACCACGGGACACTGCCAAATCTCCGTGTCCAGCCCGGCTGCGCTCAGCTCGTTGCGCACAATCAAGTCCGCCGCCCGCAAAATCCGCAGGCGTTCCTCGTTGACTTCTCCGATAATACGAATGGCCAGGCCCGGACCGGGGAAAGGCTGACGATTCACGATTACATCCGGCAACCCCAACTGGCGCCCCAACTCGCGGACTTCGTCCTTGAACAGTTTGCGCAGCGGCTCGATGAGCTCGAACTTCAAATCCCCGGGCAATCCGCCCACATTGTGATGCGACTTGATATTAGCCGTGCCGCTGCCTCCGCCCGATTCCACCACGTCAGGATACAAAGTGCCTTGGACCAGGAACTTCACTTCCCCACCACTGGCGCCAACCTCAGCGACGACCTTGCGCTGAGCCGCTTCAAAAGACCGGATAAACTCGCGTCCGATAATCTTGCGTTTCTGTTCTGGCTCGCTCACTCCCGCCAGTGCCCCCAAGAAGCGGGCGGACTCGTCTACATATTTCACACGAATCCCCATGTTGGCGGCATAGTCCCGCTCCACCTGCTCACGCTCCCCCGCGCGCAGCAAACCGTGGTCCACAAAAATGCAGGTCAGCTGGTCGCCGATGGCCTTATGAACCAAAGCCGCCGCTACGGAGGAATCCACTCCGCCAGACAAACCGCAGATGACCTGGGCATTGCCCACGCGCTGGCGAATCTCCGCAACCTGGGTGTCAATGATAGATTGCGGCGTCCACACCGGATCCAGACCGACCACGTCATGCAAGAAATGTTCCAGAAGCCGCTGACCATAGGCGCTGTGCCGAACTTCGGGATGCCATTGCACTCCATACAGCCCTCGCTCAGGATTTTCAAAGGCTGCTACCTTTGTATCGTCCGTCGCGGCGGTAACTTGAAAATCGCTGGGGGCTGCCGAAACCGCGTCCCCGTGGCTCATCCAAACTACCTGTTCAGACGGTGTTCCTTCCAACAACTGGCCACCCGGAACCACTTCCAAGTTGGTGCGGCCGTACTCGGACGTTCCGGTCGGGCTAACCGTGCCCCCCAGGGCTTGTGCCATGACCTGAAACCCGTAGCAAATGCCCAATACCGGCACATTTGCCTGAAAGACGGCCGGGTCAAAAGACGGAGCCCCGGGCGCGTAAACGGAGGACGGTCCGCCTGAGAGAATGATGGCTGAAGGCTGTTTATCCAAAATTTCCCGAGCGGTCAGGTTATGTCCCACAATTTCCGAGTAAACTTTCGCCTCGCGAACCCGGCGAGCGATAAGTTGGGCATATTGCGCACCAAAATCGACAACTAATACGGGTCCTGCGGGTCTACCATGTTGCAAGTTTTCAGCCATGCATCAATCCTAAAACATTTCCCCATCATAAATTGACCCCCGAATTCTCAGACTTTATTCAGGGTTAATTCGTTGATAATTCAACGAATTTTCCTAATGTCAGGCCATTAATTGTCGATACAATAATATGTAGGGTCAAAGGAAAGGCCGACAACACAAGGGAAAGGAGACCCGCCATGAGTCAGGTACCAACATATTTCGAGGCTGATGTCCGGCTGGATCGGAACTCACCGGTTCCGCTTTACCATCAGATTGCGCAGCCCATCGAAGAATTAATCCTCTCAGGGCAACTTACCCCCGGTACGCGTTTGGAAGACGAACTGTCCATGGCGCGACGTCTCAATGTGTCCCGGCCCACTGCCCGCCGCGCTCTGCAGCAACTGGGTGACCATGGTCTGCTGGTGCGCCGCCGCGGTGTCGGCACTCAGGTGGCTCCGACGCGGGTACATCGTCCGAACACCCTCTCCACCATTTTTGACCAGATGAAGGCCGACGGTCACAAGCCCTCTACTGAAGTTTTGTCTTACGGCACGTCTCCGGCCAGCCCGGAAGTCAGCGCGAAACTCGAGGTAGCCCCCGGATCCAACGTGACCGCTATCCGCCGGCTGCGCCTGAACGACCGCCAGCCCGCCGGACTTATGTTTGACATGATTCGTTCCTCGATTGCTCCGGCAGCCACCGCTTTGGAACGCGATTCTTTCGAAACTGCCCTAGCCGAGCGCGGTGTCGTCGTGACGATGGCTCGTCAAGCGGTATCTGCCCGCAAGGCCAGCGCCCCGGAGGCTCAACTCCTGCGGATTCCCGCGGGTTCAACGGTGCTGAGCATCCAAAATGTCTCTTATGACGAATCCGGCAAGATTGCCGCTTATGGTGAATACCTGTTCCGTGCAGACCGCTTTGCTCTCAAGAACACGCTCTTTGCGCACTAACTCAATAACCCTTCTTTCTTCTTCACTGGGACAATTTCATACCGGGTCCCCAGGCCCGACAGCGATGAGGCGTTCGTGGTTTCTCTCCTTTTCCACGGGCGCCTCATTAATTTTTCACAAGTTTTTTGCCGAACTTTTCCCTGGTTCCTTGCGGTTTTCGAGGGCTCAAGACCGAAAATTTCGCTTCGGGACCTTAGTCCCAACTTTACCAACCCCAAACCCTGTATTAAGATATTTTTTAACTTGCCGGCGGGGCTGACGAATCCCCCTGATTTCATTAGAGGAGCTAGGCATGAGCAACTTCAAAACCTCATTTCTGGACAATCTTTCCAACAAAGCGGCAGCAAACCGGAAACGGATTGTGCTGCCAGAATCTGACGATGAGCGCATCTTAAAAGCAGCCGCGCACATCCTCCAGAAGGGTGTCGCTGACTTGGTTCTGCTGGGAGAACAGGACACCATCAAGGCTCAAGCTGCCGCGCTCGGTCTGGACCTTTCCGCGGCCGAAATCGTTTCCCTCGATGATGCCGAAAAGCTGGCTCGCTACACCGCCAAGCTGGTGGAACTGCGCGCGCACAAGGGCATGGACGAAGCCAAAGCGAAGGAAACTCTGAAAGATATTTCTTTCTTTGGCACCATGATGATTGTCTGCGGCGATGCCGATGGCATGGTCTCCGGAGCGGCTCACACCACCGCCCACACCATCCGGCCCGCGCTGCAAGTCATCAAGACTCAGCCGGGCGTGAAACTGGTTTCAGGAGCTTTCCTCATGGTTTTCGATGACCACTGTGACGTGTATTCGGATTGTGCGGTCACGATTTCCCCGGACGCTGGGCAACTAGCGGACATCGCGGTCGTTTCAGCCAAGACCGCGGCTCAGTTTGGTCTGGAACCGAAAGTTGCCATGCTGTCCTATTCCACGATTGACTCCGGCTCGGGTCCGCTGGTTGACCTGGTAAAGGAAGCCACCGCAAAAGCCCAGGCAGCCGCCCCCGAGGTAGCTATCGATGGTCCGCTCCAGTTCGATGCCGCGGTAGTCGAATCCGTGGCTGCCAAGAAAGCTCCTGACTCCCCCGTTGCCGGACGTGCCAACACGTTCATCTTCCCCGATTTGAACGCGGGAAACATCACCTACAAAGCGGTGCAGCGCACCAGCGGTGCGCTGGCGGTAGGACCCATCTTGCAAGGGCTAAATGCCCCGGTCAACGACTTGTCACGCGGAGCCACCGTGGACGACATCATCAACACCATCGTCATTACTGCTATCCAATCCCAGGGATAGACGGCCAAAGGGTGTAGCCTCGCGGCCGCCCTTGTGAAAAAAGTAAAGGAACAAAACTATGCGACATCAAACCATTTTTGTAATTAACTCCGGTTCTTCCTCACTGAAGTACCAGCTAATCGAACCCGTCAGCGGCGACATCCTGGCCAAAGGTATAGCGGAACGCATCGGCACTGATCGGGGGGAAGTCACCCACGAAGTCCACGCGGAAAAGTTCAGCGAGACACTCCCCCTTCCGACCCACAAGGAAGCCCTGACCAGGATTATCGAGATGTTCGCGACCCACGGACCCGACTTGGCACACGTGGATTTATCCGGTTTCGGCCACCGCATCGTCCAAGGTGGATGGCACTTTAAAGGGCCGGCCATCGTGGATGAAGATGTCCGAGCCAAGATTGAGGAACTGTGCGACTTGGCACCGCTGCACAATCCGGCTCACCTCATCGGCATCGACACTGCTATGGAGCTATGGCCCGACCTGCCTCACGTCGCCGTCTTTGATACGGCCTACTTTGCCGGCCTGCCCGAAAAAGCCCGCACTTACGCACTGGATAAGGAAGTTGCGCACGAATATCACATTCGCCGCTACGGCGCCCACGGCACTTCCCACGAATTCGTAGCCAACAAGGTCTGCGACTACCTGGGCGACGACACCGTGAAACAAATCACCCTGCATCTGGGAAATGGTGCGTCCGCCTGCGCGGAACTCGGTCGTCTGCCGATGGACACCTCGATGGGGTTGACTCCCCTGGAAGGCTTGGTCATGGGTACCCGTACCGGCGACATCGACCCGGCGGTGGTGTTCCACCTGTTGCGCAAAGGAATGAGCGTAAGTGACATCGACACCCTATTCAACAAGAAATCCGGGATGTTGGGCCTGTGCGGCGACAACGATATGCGTGACGTGTGGAAACGCCGTGACGAGGGCGACTCCGACGCCTTGCTGGCCCTCCAGACTTATCAGCAGCGCTTGCTGAAGTACATCGGCGCCTACACTTTTGAGCTGGGCGGCTTGGACGTGCTGACTTTCACCGCCGGTATCGGCGAGAACGACGTACGCACCCGCCGGCGCTTGTGCGAAAAACTCGAGTTCTTCGGGGTCAAGATTGACCGTGAACGCAACGATAACCGCGACCGTTCCAAGGCCATCTGGCGTATCTCCAGCGATGATTCGAAAGTGCTGGTGCTGGTCGTACCCACCAACGAAGAGTTGGCGATTGCCCGCCAAGTCGTACGCCTGATTTAGCTTCTATCCTCAAAAACCTTTCTGGCGTGGGCCCCGGATACGTCTGGGGCCCACGTTTTTACGCCGAACTGAGCTTCGGCCGGTCGACCAGCAACGACCCGAAGACACCCCCGTTTTAGTTAAAATCGCTTAACTGTCAATATACTGAATAGCATGAGTGAGGTTGCTAAGGTCGATAAGGAGCGCTCGGCTCTCAGTGAACAGTTGGTTTACGAGTTTCACCGTCTGGTGTTTTCCGCCAACAATTTGATTGCCAATATCTCAGCCGACTTGGGAATGCACGGCAAGGACGGCGACGGACTGCTGCTGATTTGGCGTTCCGAGATTGCCGGAAAGCCCCTGTCCCCCTCAGAACTCGCCGATGGCCTGCACATCACCCGCGCCGCCGCCAGTTACTTGGTCGATCGCTTGGTGAACCTGGGATACGTCAGTCGGCAAACTGACCCGGAGGATCGCCGCCGGGCCGTGCTGCGCATCGCAGAATCCGGAGATATGCTGGGGCACAATTTTGTCGGTTCCGTAAACGAGGACCTGCATGGCGTTTTTGCCAACCGCTCCAATGAGGAAATTAAGCAGTTCTCGGAAATGCTGGCGGAGTTCATCGACCAGATAGACGCTTCTCACCACACAAAATCCTCACCATCGGATCCGCCAAAGCCGCGAAACTCCCAGAGAAATCGGCCTTCGTCGGCAAAATAATCGCGACGGTCATAAAATTTGATTAAGTATCTTAACTATCAATATACTTAATTTTATGACAGTGACTCATACCCTTGACGATTCCGAAACTGAGGTGCCAAACGGCGAGCCGGAATCGCAAAACGACAACGAAAAACCCACTGGTTTGGCTTCGCTTGAACACACTGTGCCGGAACGCTGGGGGTTGATTCTGGCTCTGTACCTGGCAGGAATTTTCATGGGTGCCTTGGACATGGGCATCGTGAATCCCGCCCGTACCGTCATTCAAAACAGTTTGGGGGTCGATGACCAAGCAGGTGTCTGGGTCTTTACAATCTATACTTTGGCCTACGCCATCGCTATCCCCGTTATCGGCAAACTGGCAGACGTATTGGGGCGCAAGCCGATATATGTGCTGGCTATCGCCCTGTTTGGGATTGGTTCACTAGGGTGCGGGCTCGCCCAAGACTTTCAATCTTTCGGTCTGTTGTTGGCCTCCCGCGTGGTGCAAGCCGTGGGCGGCGGCGGCATGATGCCGGTCGCCACCGCCGCTGCCGGGACCATAGCTCCTCCAGCAAAGCGCGGTATGGCTCTCGGCTTGGTCGGCATGGTCTACGGCGTTGCCTCGGTTATTGGCGGTTCGGCTGGCTCACTCATCATGGACATCGCCGGAACCGAGAACTGGCAGTGGATCTTTTACATCAACGTGCCGATTGCCCTGGCAGTGGTAGTCCTGGGAGGGCTCTTCTTAGATCGTGATCGTACCGAAGCGGGTCGCCGCTTGGACATTCCCGGCACCGTCTTAATCGTGGTCGCCATCACTGCCCTCTTGTGGATGTTCCAGCATCTGGATTTCACGGATATCAGCGGCTCTTTCCAAGATTCCAATGTCCGGGTTTCCCTGCTGATTTTTGCGATTGCGGGGGTAGTTTTCTGGGTTACCGAGCACCGCGTCCACGACCCCTTAATCAACTTTGACTATTTCATGAACGTTCCAGTCGGGGTGACTTTGTTGCTCGGCATGGTGGCCGGCACCCTCATGATGACCGTGATGTTCATCCCGCAGTTCGCCGAGAACTCCATGCGCCTACCTACGGGCGCTGGAGGCTACCCCACCATTATCATCGGTTTGGCTTCTGGCCTCGCAGCGCCAATATCCGGGCGGCTCACGGATAAGCTCGGCCCTCGCTTCGTGCTGGGCCTCGGGGTCATTATCTGCGCTCTCTCTGGCCTGCTGCTGATTTTCTGGACTTCCCCGTATCCTGGTTTTCTCTCCACCAGCCTGTCCATCTTTGTGATGGGTTTCGGGCTGGGATTCCTGATGGGCGCACCCCTGACCTACCTGATTTTGCACCTGGTGCCCAGCCGTGACGCGAACACCGGTCAAGCAACTCTGTCTTTGACGCGTTCTCTGGCGACTACCCTGGCTCCGGCGATCATGGTGGGACTACTCGCCACCGCTATGGGCGGCCTGTCCGGGAAGGTCATGGAAGTCATGCCGAAACCGGATATGTCCGCCATGTCCTCCGCGATGCCTGCAGCTCCCGGCGGAATGTCGACGACCGATGGTCAAGAATCGGGCATGGCCCAAATGCCGCCCGGGAACAGCGGCGACGGTTCTCAGCCCTCCGCCCCACCCCAGGACACAATTGACCCCGGATTTTCCATGGTGAATGTGCCTGACCGGTTGATGAATCGCCTCAAGAGCGCGGATGTTACCAACATTGTGGCACGGTCCAAGGATCTGGCGAACTACACGTTCGACGAGCAAGGCAACACCATGAAGGCACAGATGGGTTTCGTTCCGCCAGCTTTAGAGCAAGCTCGCCAGGATTACCTTCAGAACATCGATGCGCACGCGGACACTATCGAATCAACGTTCCAGCTGGAGCTCAATAAGGGATTTATCCGCTTGTTCTGGTTCTATACCCTCGTGTCGCTGTTCGGTGTGCTGTTGCTGTTTGGGGTTCCCTCTAAGAAAACTCTCGACGCACACATTATGAAAACTGCGCAATCCACGGCACAGAACTCAATCTAGGAAAAATGAAACTACCGGGCGCCCCGAATGTACGGAGCGCCCGGTGTTCTAACCCGTAATCCTCACGGAATCGGGCTCAAAGCCACTAATACAGCTCCAGCGCCGGCGGTGCCCCAATTGCGTCCAGCCGTGCCGCCAAGGTTTCCTTCGCGTCACCTTGGAAAATCAGCACCCGATCTGGTTCTGTTTCCGCCCGGGCGTACAGCGGGTTTTCCACCCCGGCATAGCCCGGTTTCAAGTCGAAGTTAAAGATGGCCACGTGGGCGCAGTCTCCCACGTTCAGCACGGGCATCCCGTAAATCGGGGTGCCTTCCGCGGTGTTGGCAGCCGGGTTCATCACGTCGTTGGCACCGATGACCACCGTCAAATCCGCGGTCGCGAAGTCATCGTTGATGTCTTTCATTTCCCGCAGTTTTTCGTAGTCCACGTCAACTTCGGCCAATAGCACGTTCATGTGCCCCGGCATCCGGCCTGCCACCGGGTGAATCGCGAAGTCTACCGTCTTTCCGGCCTTTTCTAGGTAGTCCAACAGGCGCTTGACCTGGGCTTGGGCTTGAGACAGAGCCATACCGTAGCCGGGCACCAAGATGACGCGCTGGGCATTTTCTACCCAGTCGGCGAAAGTGGTTTCCGGGTCCGCGGCAGGTACTGCGGGTGTCGGTTGGTCGCCAGCAGCGGTGTCGCCGGTGTCGGTCTCGCCTGCACAAGCCGAGTCGTCTGGTTTTTCCGATTCGGTTTCAGTTGGGGCTGCGGCGGTGCTGACGGAAGTCTTGCCCAGCAAAATATCCATGAGATGGCGGTTCATCGCCCGGCACATGATTTGGGTCAACAACAGACCGGAAGCCCCGACGATAGCCCCGATAGCCACCAACAGCAGGTCGGAGATGGCCAGGCCGGCGATGGCTCCCGCGACCCCGGACAGGGAGTTCAACAGGGAAATCGTGATGGGCATATCGGCTCCGCCCACCCGCACCGCCAGCAGGTAACCAAACAGGTTGGCGGCCACAATCTGGACGATGAGCAACACCGTTTGCGCCACACCCGGACTGCTGAACGGTGGAAAAACGTAAGCTAGGGCGGCACCCAGACTGACCACCAGGCTCAGACCCACCCACACGGAGTGCGCGGGAAGCACCTTCGGGTGCTGATCCAGAATCTGGTGCAACTTCCCTGCTGCAATGAGGGAACCAAAGAAGGTCGCACCACCAACAGCGACCGCTAAACCGGCCGTGAACTGTGCAAAAGCGTTGTTATCAGCGTGTCCGGTCAAGGCCAGCGCCCCGGCAAGCATCGAGGCCATGCCACCCAATCCGTTGAGCAGGGCCACGGTTTGCGGCATCCGAATCATCTTAGTTTTTCGCCAGATGATGATTCCGAATAACGCTCCGACCAGCATCGCAGCATAGAGTTCGACCGCGCTGAGAATCCCGAAGTTCCACAGTGTCGCCACGATAGCCAGAGCCATCGCCAACGCGCCCAGAAGGTTGCCGCGTACCGCCGTCTGCACCTTGGAGAGCATATTTAATCCCACCAGCACCAGTATCACCAGTACTACCGAGATGGCATAGTAGAGCAGACTGTTCGGACCTTGTGCCCCCACCAGATTCAAGCTGTTATCCATGACTACTCCCCCTCTCCAGGCTGAGCACTCCCACCGGCGACGGGCTTGCGCTTCTTGTCGAACATCCGCAGCATCCGGTCAGTAACCCCAAAACCGCCGACAATGTTCACCATCGCCAGCGCAACTGCCAGCAAGCCCAGCGCTTTTGACCCCAGACTCACCGCCAATGCGGCAGCAGTCAGACAGCCCAGCACGGTCACGCCGGAAAAAGCGTTCATCCCGCTCATCAGCGGGGTGTGTAAAAGGCTGGGAACATGGCTGATGATTTTATAGCCGACCAGGGTAAACACCACCAGTACGACCAATAACACGCCTTGGAAGGGAGTCATCGATTTTCTCCTTGGGTTACGGTTTTGTCAGGGATTTCATAATAAATTTAGCTGAGCAGGGCGGTGACGCCGCCCCGAGGCACCGATTAGGGCGACCTCACCGTTGACCGGCCGGCCGCCCTAATCGTCACAATCTCGGGTCTTTAGGCCAGACCCATCGCCTCGCGCGCACCGACGTGGACAATTTCGCCGTCGATAGTCGTGAGGGTCTTGGCGATAATCTCATCGCTGCGATCGAGGACGATTTGGCCGTCCTTCACCAGGAAGTCCACAAAGTTGGCAATGTTCTTTGCGAACATGAAAGTCGAGCTCTTCGGCAGCATACCGGGGATGTTCTTAATCCCCACCAAGGTGACGTGGTGCTTGACTTCTACCTTGCCCGGAGGCGTGATTTCGCAGTTGCCGCCCTGGTCAATGGAAATATCCACGATGACCGAACCGGGCTTCATGGATTTCACCATGTCCTCGGTAATGAGCCGCGGCGCCAAATGGCCTGGCACCAGCGCCGAAGCAAAGATGATGTCCATGTCGGGAATCACCTTAGCCAGCGCAGCACGCTCTTTGACCAACTCATCTTCCGGCAGAGCCTGGGCGTAGCCGCCTTCACCGATAGCCTTCTCGGGGTCTACCCCCAGTTCAACCGGCTTAGCACCCAGGGAAGTGGCCTGTTCGGCGGCCATCGGGCGAATATCGGCGGCGTGCACCACCGCACCCAGACGCTTCGCGGTAGCTAGAGCCTGCAAGCCACCCACGCCAACGCCGACAACCAGCACCTTCAGCGGGTCAATCCGCCCGATAGCGCTGTGAATCAGCGGCATGAAGGACGGCTGGTAGTTCGCCGCCAAGAGAATACCTTTGTACCCTGCACAGGTACTCATCGAGGTCAGGGCATCCAAGTTCTGCGCCCGGGAAATACGTGGCACACCGTCCAGAGTCAGCGAAATGACGCCCTGCGCCGCCATCTCTTTGACCATCTCGTGGTTGGGCGGAGCAGCCGGGTGAATAAAGGTAATCAAGTATTGACCTTTATGCATCATGGAGATTTCAGAGCGGCCCTTCGCCTCGTTGAACAGCGGTTCCTTGACTTTCAAAATCAGATCCGCCCGCTGGTAGACTTCCTCTGGGTCGTCGACCATCTCAGCTCCCGCCGAGACGTATTCCGGGTCGTGGAAGAAAGAACCTTCCCCAGCACCTGTTTCGACCAGTACGGTCAAGCCCTTGCCGACCATATCCGCCACCGTTTCCGGGGTAGCAGCCACGCGGTCTTCACCGCTCATAATTTCCTTGGGTACACCAATAATCATCGTAAAAAAACCCTCCGCGAATACTTCGTTGTACGCACAGCTCATGGGTTCATGAGTTGGACGATAAATAGTGTATCGCATGGAAGTTGTTTTTATATGTGTATTTAGTCCCAGATTTCATCCTGAAGTGCATTCACGTGTTGGGTGCATTTTTTTCCGCTGTATTCCCCTGACAAAACAGTTACCAACTGCACATATAGTGCGGGCACCCCGAAGAATAACTCCCCTCGAGGCGCCCGCCCTAGAAAACCGATGACGACTACTTCTTTGGCGGCACCTTCAAGGTGAGCACCACCTTGTCCAAGCCTTCGAAGAAATTGTTGCCCTTGTCGTCCACCACGATGAAAGCCGGGAAGTCCTCGACTTCAATCTTCCACACGGCTTCCATCCCCAGCTCGGGGTACTCCAGAACCTCGACCTTCTTGATGGAATGGGCGGCCAGCTCAGCAGCGGGACCGCCGATAGAACCAAGGTAAAAGCCGCCGTGCTTGCGGCAGGCATCAGTGACAGTCTGGCCGCGGTTGCCCTTGGCCAGCATAATCATCGAGCCACCATGGGCTTGGAACAGGTCCACGTAGGGGTCCATACGCGAAGCCGTGGTCGGCCCGAACGACCCGGAGGGCATTCCTTCGGGGGTTTTCGCCGGACCCGCGTAGTACACCGGGTGGTCTTTGAAGTATTGGGGCAGGTCGCCTTCCTTTTCCAAACGGTCGCGGAGCTTCGCGTGGGCGATGTCACGAGCCACGATGAGGGTTCCGGTCAGAGAAAGCCGCGTCTTGATGGGGTACTTGGTGAGTTCGGCGAGGACGTCCTTCATCGGGCGGTTCAAGTCAATCTTCACCGCTTCGTCCCCGCCAAGTTCCGCCTCGCTGGGGTCAGGCATAAACCGCCCCGGATCAGTGTCCAGTGCCTCGATAAACACCCCATCCTTGTTAATCTTTGCCACGCACTGCCGGTCAGCTGAACAGGACACCGCGATGGCCACCGGCAGGGAGGCGCCGTGACGCGGCAGGCGCACCACTCGCACGTCGTGGCAGAAATACTTGCCGCCGAACTGGGCGCCGATGCCCATGTGGCGAGTCAGCTCCAGGACTTCCGCTTCCATCTCGAGGTCGCGGAACCCCTGCGCCTGTTCGCCGCCGTGAGTCGGCAGGCCATCCAGGTAGTGCGCTGAAGCGTACTTCGCGGTCTTGAGGGTGTATTCCGCAGAAGTGCCGCCGATGACGATTGCCAAGTGGTACGGCGGGCAGGCGGCCGTGCCGAGGGAACGAATCTTTTCCTCTAGGAACTGCATCATGTGTTCAGGGTCAAGAATCGCCTTGGTCATCTGGTAGAGGTAAGACTTGTTGGCCGAACCGCCACCCTTGGCCATAAACAGGAAACGGTACTCCGCTTCGTGTCCCGGAGCGGTCTCGGCATACAGCTCCACCTGCGCCGGAAGGTTACACCCGGTGTTCTTTTCCTCATACATAGACAGGGGGCTGTTTTGGGAATAGCGCAGGTTCAGTTTCGTGTAGGCGTTAAAGACCCCGCGCGACAATGCCTCTTCGTCGGGGCCCGGGGTCAACACGTGTTGTCCACGCTCGCCCTTGATGATGGCCGTACCAGTGTCCTGGCACATCGGCAAAACCCCTGCGGCCGCGATATTCGCGTTACGCAGCAGGTCCATCGCCACAAATTTGTCGTTACCCGAAGCCTCTGGGTCGTCCAGAATCTTGCGCAACTGCTGCAGGTGGGCGGTACGCAGGTAGTGCGAAATGTCGTGGAACGCGGTCTCAGCCAGCAGTGTCAGCGCCGCCGGTTCGACCTTCAGGAATTTCGTCCCGTCCGGCCCCTCGACCTCGCTTACTCCCTCGGATGTCAGCTTGCGGTATGTATAAGTGTCCTCGCCGTGCGGCAGGATGTCAGCATAAAAGAAATCGGCCACTTTTGCCCCTTTGCTCTGGTGTTTTTGTGCGATTTGATTCTAACGCCCCGGCCCCGGCACCTCCCCAGTAGGGCTTTAAACCGGAGAATTCCAGCTCATCAGGCCTCAGAACTATGTTTTGATTTTCGCAAGTCTGACTAAAGAAAAAACGTTGCCGCCCCGCGGCCTCGGAACTACTTGAGCCTCTACTTCGTTCCGGCTCAGTACTTCACACGTCCTGCGTCGCTTTCCTCGGGTTGCGTTTTCGACGATTCGGTACGTTCCCCAACCACGACAAGATTTGCGCAATTACGAACAGCCAGCAATTATGCCAGTTTTACAACAAATAAAATCATTTTTTTGCCACAAATCCTGTGATAAAACTCGATTTAATTGCCAAATTAATGGCTTTCAACGCACCCAAGCAAAGAGCCCGTTCCCTGGGCGTGTTCGTGAAACGCTACGATTTGCCCCTCGGCGTGCGCGTCTCACCTGCCGAATTCGAGCACGGCGAAAGCACCCTCAACTTGCCGCTTTACGGCCTGTCTCGCCTTGGTTCTGCACTCAACTAACCCATTCAATAGTCAGGGTCGCAATCCTTTCGGATTGCCACCCGCGCTAAAATCGAACCATGACGGAATTGTTTGCGGATTGGCGCCGGCCCACTTTTATCACCTCGGTGAACCCGGGGGCCCTGGGCTATGACCGGCTCATCCGTGACATGCATCCACGAGTCGAACTGGTCGAGATTCGTTTGGATGGGGCGTGGCTGTCCCGCGGGTCGTTCCAAGGCACGAAACACGACTTTGCCGAAGTCGCAGACCTCCTGCGCCAGGCTCGTGAACAGGTAAAACGCCCCATTTTGGCGACTTTCCGCACCGAAGGAGGACCCGTCTCGATTACCGCGGAAGTTTATGAGAATCTCGCGGCACAGGCCGCGAAATGTGCCGACTGGGTGGACGTCGAGTCGAATTATCCTTTCATTGGCATGACCGCGGAACAAGCCACCGCCGCGGCCGAGGATCCCCACACGCAAGAGGACAATGAGAAACGGTTGGGGAGCCTGTTGCGTAACATTCACGCCAACGGTACGGGCGTCATCCTGTCCCGTCACTGTTGGGAGCCTTCCCCAAACAGCGAGAAAGAAGTCAGCGAACTGCTGATTTATCAGCTCAATCTGGGAGCGGACGTGTCTAAGGCAGCTTTTTCTCCGCAAACCCCCCAACAACTGACAAATCTCCAGCAAGGCGGCAAGACCACTTTCCTGCTGACCCACAGACCCACGATTTTGATTGGGATGGGCGAACTGGGCCAGCCCACCCGTTTGGCAGGTCCACAGATGGGTAACTGGGGTACTTTTGTCACGGTGGGTGGTCCGCAGTCCGCGCCGGGGCAGCTGCCGTTGGCGCAGCTGGAACTGCGCTATCCGGCGTCCGGTTTTTAGACCGCAGTCCCAATAGCCTTCCCTAACTTTGAGATATCCCGGCGCTTGTACGGACTATGGCACAAGGGCGCAAATTGTGTGGACCTGCCCGTACAGGTCATAAAACAGGTCAGAATTCGGGGTTCAGTTCGCGCATTCGGTTTTCCAAATCGATGAGTTTGGCAAACACTTCTGGCTTTTCCGGCGAGTCGGAGTCGAGACGGCGCAGCTGGGCTTTCAGGCTGGCGATTTTGGCGTTCAGACCTTTGCGTTCCATGGATTCCACCGCGTTTTGCACCCAAGACTCCGCCGCGGACTGGGTTTCCTGGGCTGACTGATTCGTTTCATACAGGGGCGCCGGACGGGTCGCTAGGTTAGTCAACGCCCCCACTAAAACAGGGCCGGCCTGGGCTTTCACCGCCGCAGCCCACCGGTTCAGAGCCAGGTTTCCCGGATTTGGTTCACCCGCTGCTTGGGCGGCCTCAGCCAGGCGCTGATATTTCTCGACGCCTCCAATCGCGGCGATGACTTCAAAGATGGCGCGCAAAGTGGGTTGGGTGAAACTCTGCGGATCCAACGCGTCAAAAGCGGTCTGGGCAGCTAAGCCCGGGAACTGCAAAGCTGCTATCAACACGTCGCGTTCCACCCGCCAAATCGGATCGGTGTCCACCGCCGGGTCCAGCCGAGTTTGTGGAAAAATCTGGGTCGAGCCCGCCGCGGCTTCCCCGGTCATGTTTCCGGGATTGGCACCGTTTCCACTACCGCGGGAAGCGCTGCCGGGTCCCCCCGGTCCCGAACGTGACGACCGGTCGGAGCTGGCGCCAGCGCGCTGCTGGGCACGAATCCGTTTCCAAGCCTCATTGACCGCGTACCAGGTGTCCCTGACATTAGCCCCCAACCAGCCGCTCAGTTGCTTCACGTATTCGGTTCGCAATGCCTTGTCGCGAATTTCCGCCACCACCGGGGCTGCCGCGCGCATAGCTTCGATGCGGGCTGCGGGGCTTTCCAAGTCATATTTAGAGATGATGGTTTTCAACACGAAATCAAATAGGGGTCGGCGACTCTCAATCAGGTCGCGAACCGCTCCGGGACCGCGCTGCATCCGCAAATCACAGGGATCCAAACCATCGTCAGCGACTGCCACAAAAGCCTGGGAGGCAAAGTCCTGATCAGTGCGGAAAGCCTTGAGAGCTGCGGCTTGCCCGGCGGCATCACCGTCAAAAGTGAAGATGACCTCTCCACCGCGCGGAGGCAGGCCGCCAGGTAGCTTCAGCGAGGAGGCGCTGTCCGCGGAAGTCCCGATGAACCGGCGAATCTGTTTCGCGTGTTCGTCTGTAAAAGCGGTACCGCAGGTCGCGACCGCGGTGGTGATGCCGGATAGATGCGCCGCCATCACGTCGGTGTAGCCCTCCACGATGACGCAGCGCCGCTCTTTACCGATGTTCGGCCGCGCCAAATCCAGACCGTAGAGCACCGAGGACTTGTGATAAATCGGAGATTCTGGGGTGTTGATGTATTTCGGGACTTGCGGATCTGAATCGTCTAAACGCCGCCCGCCGAAACCCAGTATGGCTCCGGTCGCATCTTTGATAGGCCACATAACTCGGTCCCGAAACACGTCATAGATGCCGCGTTGCCCCCGTTTGCCCAGACCGACCGTCACGATTTCCTGATCGGTGAAGCCTTTCGAACGGAGGTAATCGGTGAGGTTGTTCCAGCCAGGAGATGCGTAGCCCATCCCGAAGAGAGCCGCGTCTTGGGACGTGAAAGCTCGCCCTTCGATGAAATTTCGCGCCGTCCCTGCCCCCGGCGACACGAGTTGGGATACAAAAAAGTCCTGCGCTACCTGGTTGCATTCCAACAGGCGCTGCCGTGTCCCCGGCTCCACATGCTCTTTCGTGATGGCCGCGCCCTCTACGTAATGCATCGTGATTCCGGCTTTCGCGGCTAAAAACTCGACAGCTTCGGGGAAAGTCAGCCCTTCGATGCGCTGTACAAAGTCGATGGTGTCCCCGCCCTCACCGCAACCGAAGCAGTGCCACATATTGCGCACCGGCGTCACGCTAAAAGACGCCGTTTTTTCGTCATGGAACGGGCACAAGCCCATCAGTGAACTGCCTTTACGCTGCAGGCTCACATAGTCGCTGACCACCGACTCAATGGGGATAGCTTCGCGTACCTTTTGCAGGTCATCAGGGTCGAACTTGGAAGCCATGCAATCATACTAGCCTAAGTTTTAGGTCAGACGGGTTGGGTAATCATCCCCACTAAACGGGCATGCCAGGCAGCTGCCGACAGGTCGGTCAAGCTCGCTACCTGGTCTATTACTGCCCGGAGACGGCCGGCGTCCCGACCCAGATGATGATCTTCCGCACGCAGCCACTCGGCTCGATAAGGCTCCTGCAAGACCCGTTGTCCGGTGGCTTCCTGCTCCAGTAGTGCCCACACCAAGTCGGAGAGCATTTGTTGTTGCGTCAAGTGGTCATGAGTGGTTTCGCGGGGCGCCATGACGTAATACACGGCGATGCCTTTGAGTAACAGGATTTCCGCTTGGGTTTCGAGGGGGACGATTACGTCCGCGTCATAGCGGGCCAGAGGGCGTTCTCCGTATCGTTGGCAGGTAGCGTCGTGACAGGCTAACGCGAATCGTCCGATGAGCTGGGAGGTCAGGTCTTTCAAAGCGGCTTGGGAACGGTAATCCGCCACCGGCTCGGTCAGCCAGAAAGGCATTTGCCGCAGCCTTTCGTGGGCGGCCGCCAAGTCGTCTGCACTGAACTTGCCCGGTCCGAAAGAACTCGCGTACCAACGCCTTGTGATGTCAACCACATCAACAAAAATTCTTTCGTTTTCCAGGTCTCCCAAGCTGGCTGACCCGAGGGCCACCGCGTCCTCGACATCGTGGACTGAGTAGCCAATGTCGTCAGCGAGGTCCATAACTTGGGCCTCAATGCAGCGGTGGTTCTCGGGGGCGCCGGCGCGAAGCCACTGGAAAACGTCCCGGTCCTCGGCGTAAACCCCAAACTTGGGGGAATCCGCGCCATAGGGTCCCTCACCACGTAGCCAAGGGTATTTCGCGATGGCATCGAGAGTGGCGCGGGTTAGGTTCAACCCCACCCACTGGCCTTGCGGACTGACAACTTTCGGCTCCAGGCGGGTCACCAGGCGCAACGTCTGGGCGTTACCCTCAAACCCGCCAATATCCTTGGCTAAATCATTGAGCACTCGCTCCCCGGAATGTCCGAAGGGCGGATGCCCTAAGTCGTGAGCCAGGCAAGCCGCATCGACCACGTCCGGGTCGCACCCCAGGCCCTTGCCAAGTTCGCGCCCTACCTGGGCAACTTCCAGGGAATGGGTCAGGCGCGTCCGGGAAAAATCGTTGGCAATGGGTCCCAAAACCTGAGTTTTTTCACCGAGCCGGCGCAGCGCGGAGGAATGGAGTATCCGCGCCCGGTCGCGCTCAAAGTCCGTGCGTTCCCCGCGTTTATGCGTCTCGGTCACGAAACGTTCATGCACGTCCGCCGGATAAACCCCAATCTCATTCACACTTCCACCTTACCGACCCAATCTAAGTTTCACCATATAACACCTACATCTGTCGGTGTTTGCATACCTACATTTGTCGGTGTTCTTACAAAACCGTCTGATGTAAACTGAGCATGGAGGTTTGTAAAATACCCCCGGACGGAACAGGCTTCAAAACCTGAGTAAGGAGAAATGCCATGAAAACGAGAGCTGTTTTTGACTCCCGTTCAGGTAATGGTCAAGGCGATATCCTGGCTCAGACATGGAATAGGGGCATATGGCTACCACCAGGACAGGTTCAGGGTTTGATTACCGCCTATTGTCTAGGACCAACGTTATGCCCGAATTGGATTAATTCAGCCCGCCCAGCGTAAGAGACAATCATGTTGGATTTTCTTGACATAGCCGATTTGCTTGGCTGGCATGATGTAGACGTTGTGGAATCCGTTGAAACCAGTGAATTCCCTACTATCTACCCGGTGATGGATATCGCCATGGATTCGGATTGGCCTTATGCTGATATGACTCGGCCTATTACCCGCGAAAGCCAGCTCAAGGAATACTTGGATTCTCGTCTGGAGCCCCTGCGGTCAAATTTTTCCTGGCGGGAGGCCTTCACCACGCTCAGCAACCTTGGGGTCTACACTTGGAAACTAAGACGTTACCTCCAAAACACTGATGCGATTATTTTTGACACCGTCACAGAAATCATGCGCGCGCACGTCGATAATTTCCTAAAACACGAGAATCAATTCGTGCGTCAGCCAGGTGGATTCACCCTGCCAAAATATTGCAATGAATACGTTATTAACGACCTTTTTCGAGGCGCTATTGGAATCCCCTTTGGGTGGAGTGTAGTTTCCGCAGCGGTCGTAAACTCGCCAAATGTGGAGGTTAATGATTCTCTCGGTCGAGCCCGTTATATATTCACGAAAAAACCAAGTTTTCAAATAGATTGCCAAAAGCTGCTGCAAGCTATTGAGGCCAGCGGAACGGATTTATTTCCACCAGAAGAAGCCAATGTGATTTCAGCGCATGATTTCACGGGAATTCCGTATCGGCGCGCCTGGGCAATGCAGCAACACGGCCAGTTGAATCAAGGCAACCTTATAGAGGAATTTGCTTCTAGACTGACTAAGCTGCACTCACTGCACGAATATTAGACCCAGCCGACTAGGCACCATAAGGATCCGCCGCATCTTCCCCCAAGTGAAGTATGCGCGCGGTCGCATCATCGATTTCGCGGGTGTCGAGCCAGCCTTCGGGCAGCTTAACGTGGCGCTGGGCACGGGAACGCCCATGTTTGCCACCCGCCGCTTCGGGATAGGGGGTGTTCGGGTCCAGCAACTGCACAAGGTCGTGCAGGCGACTTTCCAGGTCGTCTAATGTTTCAATGCGGGTCAGCTCCGCACGTGTAGCTCCGCCCAGGTTAAAACCTCGCAAGTACCACCCCACGTGTTTGCGCATATCCCGCAAGGCCGCCTGTTCGTTACCGAAATGTTCCACCAGGCCACGGGCGTGAGCCAGGATAATCCCAACGATTTCACCCAAGGTCGGTCCCGCAGGAATCGGCCGGCCCCACAGAGCTGCCGTGATTTCACGAAAAATCCAGGGCCGGCCTTGTACAGCCCTGCCGATTTCGATGCCCGCACACCCGGTTTGCGCAAACATTTCCAGCGCGTCCTGGGCGGAAAACACGTCGCCGTTGCCCAACACTGGTATGTCCAACGCGTCTACCAGCTCGGCAATCCGCGACCAATCCGAGTGCCCGGAATAATACTGGTTCGTGGTGCGGGCGTGCAGCGTGAGCGCAGCTGCCCCCGCGTCTTGCGCCGCCCACCCCGCGTCCAGCAATGTTTCGTGAGTTTCGTCAATCCCGACCCGAATCTTTACGGTGACCGGCACGTCCACGCTGCGACCGGCCTCTCCCGACGCCTCTCGTGCAGCCTGGACCACCTGAGCAATCAGTTCGCCAAAATAGGCAGTTTTCCAGGGTAGAGCCGCTCCCCCGCCCTTGCGAGTGACTTTCGGGACTGGGCAACCAAAATTCAGGTCGATAACGTCGACTAGGTCCCGAACGATGAGTTCACGAGCCGCCCGGGCCAGGTCAGCCCCCACCACCCCGTAAAGCTGCAGCACTCGAACAGTTTGCCCCGGCCCGGATTGCGCCATGACCCACGAACGCGCCGAGTCCATCAACAGCGCTTTCGCGGTAATCATCTCGTTTACGAACATTCCCTCGACGCCGCGTAGCGTCCCGGAGGCAACGTTCGGGCGGAACGCGGAATCCAAGTCCGGCGGCAGACCTTGACGGGAAAACTCCGCACACAAGTCGCGAAACGGTGCGTTCGTCACCCCCGCCATCGGTGCTAGGGCAATGGGGGTCGTAAACTCTACCCCGCCAATCTGCAGGGGCGGGTATTTACACTGTGGACTCTGTGGAGCCAAAAATGCCTCCGCCCGGTATTTCAGCCGCGAAAAATCGCCGCACTGCTAGCAAATCGGCAAGTGATCGCGCAGGTAGGCGACCAGGTTATCCCGCCCGATACGCTCTTGGGTCATGGTGTCGCGTTCACGAACCGTCACGGCTTGGTCCTCTAGGGAATCAAAGTCCACGGTGACACAGTAGGGCGTGCCGATTTCGTCTTGACGGCGGTAGCGGCGCCCCACGGCCCCAGCATCGTCATATTCCACGTTCCAGTATTTGCGCAGTTCAGCGGCGATATTTTGGGCGATTTCGGGCAGCTCATCCTTGCGGGACAGCGGCAGGACCGCCACCTTAACCGGGCTCAGGCGCGGGTCGAGGCGCAGCACGGTCCGCTTGTCCACCCCACCCTTGGTGTTCGGGGCTTCGTCCTCGGTGTAGGCCTCAATCAGGAAAGCCATCAGAGAGCGGGTCAAACCGGCGGAAGGCTCGATAACGTAGGGAATCCAGCGCTTGTCATTGGCCTGGTCGTAGTAATCGAGTTTTTGACCGCTGGCGTCCATATGTACGCCCAAGTCATAGTCGGTACGGTTGGCGATGCCCTCCAGCTCGCCCCACTTGGAGTTTTCAAAGCCGAAAGCATACTCGATGTCCACCGTACGCTTGGAATAGTGCGAAAGTTTTTCCTTCGGGTGTTCGTACAACCGCAGGTTTTCCGCCTTAATCCCCAGGTCGGTGTACCACTCAAAGCGGTGGTCAATCCAGTACTGGTGCCATTCTTCATCGGTGCCGGGTTCCACAAAGAACTCCAGCTCCATCTGTTCAAACTCGCGGGTACGGAAGATGAAGTTGCCCGGAGTGATTTCGTTGCGGAAAGACTTGCCAATCTGGCCGATGCCGAAAGGCGGGCGCTTCCGGGCGGTCGTCATCACGTTGGCAAAGTTGATAAAGATGCCTTGGGCGGTTTCCGGGCGCAGGAAGTGCAGGCCGGATTCGTCGTCCACCGGGCCGAGGTAGGTCTTAAGCAGTCCTGAGAAGGCCCTAGGCTCCGTCCACTTGCCTTTGACGCCACAGTTCGGGCAGGAGACGTCATCCATGCTGACGTCATCAGGTTTCGCGATATCGTGTTTCTCGGCGTACTCTTCCTGCAGGTCGTCCTCACGCAAACGCTTGTGGCAGTTGAGGCATTCGATGAGCGGGTCGGTGAAAGCCTTGAGGTGGCCCGAGGCGTCCCACACTTTCGGCGGCAAAATCACCGAGGAGTCTAGGCCCACCACGTCCTCACGGGAACGCACCATATAGTTCCACCAGGCCTTTTTGATGTTTTCCTTCAGTTCTACGCCCAAGGGGCCGTAGTCCCACGCCGCGCGCGTCCCCCCATAGATGTCACCACATGGGTAAACAAAACCGCGGCGTTTCGCCAAAGAAATTACTGAGTCCATCGTTGATGCCACTTGTGCTCCTTATTGGTGTCGCTTTCTGCCGTCCCGCACTTTTCCGAGTTTTCCAGCGGGAAGGTACCAGCCCTAGTTTAGCTGGCAAACCTCCGGGGACGAATTCGGTGTTGCCTCCTGGCCCGAACCGCAACCGCAAATCCGAGAATATGAGAGCATTTCGGTTTAAATCCCGAAAAAACACTCCCGGAAACCGCTGCACAAAAATTGGAATCCACACTATAATTGCATTTGCCAGGTAAACACAAAACACACGATGAGGTGGGTTTATGAATCAAACTGCTATGGCTGCCGTCAATCTTAAGGCAGTTTTGCGTACACTCGAGAAGCTCCCGGAGCTCGACCCCAAGTCGAAACAGCTCTTGGAGCATGTCCCGCTGACCTTGCAATTCAAGGCAGCGAACGTCGGTTCTGTCCGGCTTAAGCTGGGCAACGGCAAAATTGAGTTCTTCCCCGGTGGAGGTCCGGCTGATATGAGCCTAGGCTTCCCCATGCCGAACATGGTGAACAAGATGTTCGAAGGCAAAGGGATTCCCGTACCGCTCAAGGGCTTCACGAAACTGAAGTACTTGACAGGTACGTTCACCGAGATTACCGACCGGTTGTCCTACTACTTGCGGCCGACCCCGCAGCTGCTGCAGGACCCCGAGTTCGCGAGGATTAACTCCCTGTTGACTCTGCACGTGGCGGTCTATGCGATGGCTGAGATTGCCAACGAGGACCCCAAGGGCGTCCAGGTCGCCAAGGGAATGTGCGACGGCACTATCGGATTAAAGATTGAAAACGGTCCGGCTTTGACCATGGTCATCAATGACCATCACGCCCGCATCGTCGACGGCGATGAGCCCAAGGCCGCGGGTCCTCACGGACGTCATGCCTTTATGGTCTTTTCCGATTTGGATACGACCGGTCAGGTCCTGCGCGGCGAGCTCGCATCCTATCCCGCTATCGGTCGAGAGCTGATTAAGCTGGGCGGATACGTTCCCCTGTTGGACAACATGAACAAGATCCTCGGCATGGTGCCGTTCTACTTGAGCTAGAAAACGCGCGTGAGGAAGGACAAAACAAAATGATGAAAACTTACGAACACACCAAGAGCCACGAATGGTACGAGCGCGCGGTTGAGGTTATCCCCGGCGGCGTCTATGGGCACTTGGGGCCGGCGGAAGGCTGTTTCATGCCTATCAGCGCCTACCCCCTGTTTGCCTCGAAAGCACAGGGCGCCTACTTCTGGGACGTGGACGGCAACAAGTACGTCGATATGATGTGCGCCTACGGTCCGATGATTCTGGGATACAACGATCCCGATGTGGACAAAGCCGTAGCTGAGCAGGCCAAAATCCTGAACTGCGCGGTTCAGCCCGGCACTATCATGGTCGATTTGGCCGAGTTGATGGTGGATACGGTCGAAATGGCTGACTGGGCGTTCTTTGCCAAGAACGGCGGGGATGCTACGAACTACGCCTTGATGGTGGCGCGCGCCGCTACCGGACGGGACAAGTTCATCGCTATCAACGGCGGCTATCACGGCGTGATTGGGTGGACCCAAGGTTGGGGCGCCCCCGGCGTGGGCAAGAAAGAAGTCGAGGACAAACTGCTGGTGGATTGGGGCGACACCGCCGCGGTGGAACGTCTCGCGGCTGAATATAAGGGCGAGATTGCCGCCTTTATCGCCACCCCGTACCACCACCCGGTCTTTGAGGACAACGTCTTGCCGCCGGCTGGCTACTGGAACAAGATTCGTTCCATCTGCGACCGCGAAGGCATCGTCCTCATCGTTGACGATGTGCGCTGTGGCTGGCGTTTGGATATCAAGGGTTCCGATTACCACTACGGCTTCAAGGCCGATTTGGAGTGCTTCTGCAAGGCTATCGCCAACGGACACAACATCTCGGCTGTGACCGGCATCGAGTCCCTCAAGGACGCCGCCGCCTCCGTGATGTGCACCGGTTCGTACTGGATGAGCGCTCCGCCGATGGCGGCCGCGATTGCTTGCATCACCAAGATGCGTGAAATCGACGCAGCCAAGATTTGCCACGACAACGGCGTGAAAGTCATCGAGCGCCTGACCGAAGTGGCCAACCATCATGGCTTTGACTACCACTTCAGTGGCGAACCGGCTCTGCTGTTCCACCAGATCAGAGGTCTTGACGGCAAAGAGGACCCGAACCTGCTACTGCATCAGGCTTACGTGGGTGAATGTGTGAAGCGCGGCGTGTTCATGACGAACCACCACAACCACTTCATGAACACGGCCTTGACCGACAAGGACATCGACTTCATCGCTGACGTAGCGGACGAAGCGATGGGCGTCGTTAAGAACAAGTCTCGTGAGATTCTGGCTCAAGCCTAAGAAAAGGAGGAAAGATGGCTTTATCAGCTAAAGAACACAAGGAACTCGAAGAAATCGCCAATCGGCTGCGTCTACTCACTCTCGACACGGTGGTTTGGGCAGGTGGCGGTCACATCGGTGGTGCTATGAGCTCCATGGACGTACTCACCGTTCTGTATCATCACGAGATGAACTTCAGCGCAGACAAGATGGACGACCCGGATCGTGACCGTTTCGTACTGTCCAAGGGTCACATCGGCGTGGGTATGGGGCCGGTCCTCGCAGACTTGGGGTGCTTCCCCAAGGACTGGTTGCCGACCTACTCGCATATTCTCTCGCACCTGGGTATTCACCTGGACGCGGGCAAGGTACCCGGTCTGGAAGCGTCCACGGGTTCGCTGGGACACGGGTTGTCTCTGGCAGTGGGCATGGCACTCGGAGCACGTCAGCTCGGTAAGGAATGGCGCACCTACTGCCTCATGGGCGACGGTGAATGCAACGAGGGTTCCATCTGGGAAGCCGCTATGAGTGCTGGCCAGTTCAAGGTAGACAACCTGGTAGGCATCGTGGACGTCAACCACGCCATGATTGACGGCATGACCGCCGACGTCATGGGTCTGGAGCCCTTCGCGGACAAGTGGCGTGCTTTCAACTGGGAAGTCATTGAGGTCAAAGGTAACTCGATTCCCGATTTGGTAGACGCCTTTGATCGGGCACGCACCATCAAGGGTAAGCCCACCATGCTACTGATGGACACGGTGAAGGGCGAAGGTATCGACTTCATGGAAGGCGACTACACCTGGCACTACGGCGCTGTTGATGACGAAAAGCATGCCAAGGCGGTCGAATCTCTCAAGCGACACCTGCAGAAACGACTCGAGCTAGTGAAGGGAGCCTAAACATGGCTGGAGGATTAACTTACACTTCGATTGACGCGGTTAATCTGACCACCGCGGAGGTATACGGTCAGACCCTGGTACAACTGGGCAAGCAGGACCCCACTATCGTGGGACTTTCGGCTGACTTGGCGAAATCCACCAAGATTTCCGTGTTTGCCAAGGAGTTCCCCGAGCGGTTCTATAACGTGGGTATCGCGGAACAGAATATGTTCGGCATCTCTGCCGGGCTGGCAAAAGCGGGACTGATGCCGTTCGTCTCCACGTTCGGGGCGTTCGCAGCTCTGCGTGCTTGCGAACAAATCCGCACCGATATCTGCTACCAGAATCTCAATGTGAAGATTATCGGTACCCACTCAGGGTTGTCCTTCGGCGCGGCCGGCACGACCCACCACGTCACCGAGGACATCGCGATTCTGCGTAGTTTCGCAAACCTGGTGGTCATGTGTCCGGCTGACGGTCTGGAGGCCGCCTACTGTGTACAGGCTGCCTACGACCATGTTGGACCGGTATATCTGCGTCTGAACCGCGGTTTTGACCAGATTGTCTACCGCGACGAGATTCCCACTTTCGAGTTCGGCAAGGCCAACACCCTGCGTGAAGGTACGGACCTCACGTTCATCGCGACCGGCTCCGGCGTGTGGCGTGCCTTGCAGGCTGCCGATATCCTCGCCAAAGAGGACGGTCTGAGCGTGCGCGTGCTGGACATCCACACCTTGAAGCCGATTGATGAGGAGGCCATCGCCAAGGCGATTACCGAAACTCGGCGTATCATCACCGTTGAGGACCACAACATCATCAACGGCCTGGGGACCGCGGTAGCCGATGTCGGCGCCACTACCCGCAAGGGCTTCGTATTGAAGAAGCTCGGTATCCCCGACGAATTCTCGGTTATCGGCCAGCCTGAGGACCTGTACTCCCACTATGGCTGGGACGAAAACGGCTGTGTGGCCGCCGCTCGTGAAGTCATGCACATGGACTTCGAGGAGGACGACGACTGGGAAGACGAGTTCTAAGGTAGCGCGCAATGACTAAAGAAACGAAACAAAGCTCCGCCCCGCCTCAGGCAACTCAGCCCAAAAAGGCGTGCGGGGAATCTTGTGAAAAGAAAACGAAAGCCAAGCCGTTCCCGATGGGCCCCAATCCCAGCATTGACGACGAAGTTCGCTACGCCAACGTGGTGTTCCTCAACGCGGTCATTCCGCTGTTGAAGCCGATTATCGCCGAAAAACCGGAGTTGGCGGCCGCTTTCAAGGGCAAGGAAGGCGTGGTCCAGATTTCTTGTCTGACCCCGGCGGGCACGTCGATAGACGGACGCCCCGAGCGTTACGCCACGCACCTGATTATTCACGGTGCGAACGTCACGCCGAAGCTGGGCGCTCACCCGCTGCCGAACGTGGAAATCGAGTTCCCCTCCCCCGAGAAGTTCAACGACTTCTTTAAAGGCAAGGTGAACCTACCCAAGATTCGCGGAGGGCTGGGCAATCCCGGGCTCTTGGTTGCAACCGTGAAGTCCCTGCTGGCCATGTCCAGCTTGCTGGGCGCGACGGAAGCACCCAAGACCGAGGACGACCGGAAACTGCTGACGAAGTGTATGTTCTACCTGCTCACCACCGGAATGAGCCAGCTGAATAAGGCGGGGCATCCCGGTGTGCACGCGTGGACGGATCCTTCGCCGGACCGCGTCTATGCGTACGCTGTGGACGGGCATCCCGAACTCGGTGCGTACATCCGCATCAAAGCCGGAAAGTCAAAGGCATTTCGTGGGGAATACACGCGCAGCGCCGCGTTCTTTACGATGCGTTTCGACTCGGTAACCTCCGCTTTGGGAACCTTGCTGCAGACAGATGACCTTCTGGACGCGCAAGCATCGGGACGTATGTCAATGGAGGGTTCGCCCGAATACGGTGCCGAACTCGGTGCTCTGATGATGGCGGTGGGTGACTATGCGAAGTAAAGCAGCCAAAACAGTCAGTTGCAAGCGGCGTTTCATGAAAGCAACCTGCCGGAAAGCGACCAAGCTCGGCATGCTGGTGGCGCTGGGCTACGGAGCCAAGCTGGCTGTCGACAACGCGCTGGAGCTGAAAAAGCTGGGCAAGGAAGAGTTCCTGGAACGCAAGCAGCGGGAATGCCGCAACAAGATGTCTAGCGCCGGTATCAACTGGGGTCTGGGCCATGTGGGCGTTACCGTGGCGAACTTCGAACGTGCCGTCCAGTGGTATGACCGGGTGTTCGGTCTGAAGCTGATGAACTATCTGGAAATCACCGGCGAGGATTTGAAGCCTGTCGAGCGGCTGTACCACGTGGAGGGCATCAAGCGAGTCCGTCTGGGATTCATGTGTTCCCGTTCCGGTAGCATCCTGGAAGTGTTCGAGTTTGATCCGCCCGTAGTGTCGGAGGAACGCGAGACCTGGAACCGACCCGGATACTCCCACATCGCCTTCCACGTGTCGAACGTGCGTGGCTGGGTGAACCGCCTGCGCCGCGAAGGCGTGGAGTTCATGAATGAGCCGATTTCCGCGGGAGGCGCCGACTGGGCCTTCTTCCGCGACCCGGATGGAAACCTCGTCGAACTCATCGACCTTCATGCGGCTCGTCTCGGTTTGGGCCGCCTGGGCGCGCTCATCGGCACCGTGATGAAGTACACCATGATGAAAGGGTTCTACCGCAAGGTTTGAACGCCGTTTGAAGGCAAACTGAGCGAAGTCGATTTCGGTCTGATTTAGCCCAGTTTTGGAAAGCAAAATTATTTCGGGGCAGAGCCATCGCTCTGCCCCGAAATTTTGTATGAAATTATAAGATGTGGGCTTTAGACATCTTCTAGCTGTATAGCTTTCGTTTCCTTAGCCAGCATATAGATGCCGGCACCGACAAAGAGCAATACCGCAAAGATAATGAACGGCGCGAACACTACCTCTGGCGTGGGCTTGCCACCACCAATCATGGCTCCTACCAGGTAGGGACCGAAGATTTTAGCGGTTGCTCCAATGCCGTATCCCAGACCGAGACCGGTAGAACGGGCCTCGTTCGGGAACTGTTCAGAACCGAAAGCGTTGAGGATACCGAAAGCACCATCTCCGAACGCCATGGCAATCAGGATACCGAGGAAGAAGATCCACCCTGCCGAGGAACCCTGAATTTGGCTTGCAAACGCTGCAATCAGACAGCCAATACCACCCAGGATTCCCCAAACCAGCATGGTTTTACGACGACCAATGTGATCTGAAATCCATGCTGAGCCAAGACGACCCAGCAAATCGGCTAGAGATACCCCCATGAACAGGTAGGCAACCGTACCGATGTCGAACTTGAAGGACTCGCTCAGGATGGCCTGACCCCAAGACTGAATCGTGAAAGCGCCTAAAATGAAACAGAAAGAACCAAAGGTAACGATAGCCAGTTGCTTGGGATACTTAGAGAAAATAACTCCGTAGGAGGCAGCTGGTTTTTGTTCATATTCCGGCAATTCACCAACTTCTGTTACCGGTATGTTCATCGCCCAAGCGTAGGCTTTACGAGCGTCTTCGACCCGTCCGCGGGACATCAGATATCGAGGGGATTCCGGAACGAAGAACGCCCAAGCAACCAGCACTACCGGGAAGCACCCCAGAGCTACCAAGCCCTTCCATCCCAGCGGTTCCCCGAGGATCTTAGTTGCCAGAGACCCGAGGAAGATACCTAGTGGAATAAACACGGAAGTCAGACCGGCTAACAGACCACGCTGTTTGGATGGAACGAATTCCTGTACAAAAGGAATCGAGGTGATATTTAGACCGCCTACGCCAATACAGACGCCGATACGATAAAGAGTCAGCATCAGCCATTGACCGGGCATAACCGTTAAGCACAGAGCGGTAAATACTACTAGCACAACGATGCACGCCACAAAAGCTGTTTTACGTCCGAAACTGTCGGCTAAGCGACCCCACATGATAGCACCGATGACCGTGCCCACACCGGAGGCGGCACCGATGATACCAGCTTGAAAGCCTGTGAGTTCCCACCCTGGACTCTTCATGAGCAGCGCGATCACGAAACCGATGAGGAACAAGTCGAAAAACTCCGAAATATTGCCCACCACAGTCAACGCAATCAGGCTCCGTTGATGACCCGTAAGCGGGCGTTCATCAATCTGCTGCATAGCAGTTTTAACATTACTCATTACATATTTCCTTTCGAGTAAATGAGAATCTAACGAACAATATCTGAGGTATTAGCGGCTATAAGCTCACCGGGATTGACGTAGGTTAAATCTCCATGATGAGTGAGCGCTAACTTCGCGGTACGCATGCCTATGCGTACACCGGCTTGAATATCTCCATCTAGATATCCGTGAATAGTTCCAGCCACAAAAGAATCTCCAGCTCCGGGACGATCCACAACGGGGACACGTTCTACCTCGAATACCGTCTGCCCTTCAGCAGTTGAGATATAGGTTCCATCCAACTGATCTGTGGAAACAACAATCGGTACTTCCAGCATTTCTCGCAGGTCATGGCAGACCTTTTCGCCATTGCCAGTGATTCCAAAAACAGATTCACCATCGCGGCGGGAACAAAACACAACTGAGGATTTCCTCGCCATAGGTTCCAATACTTTTCGTGCTTGGTCTCCATCCCACAACAGCGAACGGTAATTAACATCCAAAGCGATATCAATCCCGCGTTCATGAGCCTTGTCCACGAAATACGCCAGTACCTTTGCGGTGTGTTCAGTGAGGGCGGCGGTGATACCGGTGACGAATACTAAACGGGTGTCCAGCATACTGTCCCAATTCACGTCCTCAATCTGAATCTCTCTAAACGGAGTGTGTAGGCGGTCATAGGTAACTTTAGAAGGCATCGGATATTCCCCAGGTTCCAGGAAATACAGCGCCACTCGACCATCTGGTCGCATCACCACATTAGAGAGATCCACACCTACCGAGCGAAATTCAGATAGCACCCGGTTAGCCAAATCTCCTTTGGGTAATACAGTGCACCAAGCTGTCTGACGCCCTAATTGAGCCAGTAGCCCGGAAACGTTTGCTTCCGAACAGGCTGCCGTCATACGCAGGCTGCTAGCTGAGGCTAAACGTTCACCTTTATGGCAAGTCAAACGAATTTGACCTTCACCTATTGTGGTTAAGTCGTACATCATTGTCGAACTCCTAAACTTGCATTCATAGTCCCGTACCGGTTTTGGTAACGGTCATAGTTAGCGGATATTTCTGTTGCGGGCAAATCACTGATTTGTCCAATAGTGCGAGCAATAGCTACGGTGCGAGCGACATCTTCGACCATTACTGCTGCTTGCAAGGCTTTTTTGATACTGGGACCGATGGTGAAAACGCCGTGTTGTTTCATCAAAATGGCCGGAGCAGAACCAATAGAACGGATTATTTCTTCACCGATTTCGTTCCCTCCGATGCGAGCATATCCCCCGCAAGGAATTGGTCCTCCGAACTCGTCAGCAATAGCCGTTAGGCAACAAGGGATTGGCTCTCCTATCGCCGCAAAAGCAGTAGCATAACGAGAATGCGTATGTATGACTGATTTAACGTCCTTTCTGTGTTGGTAAACGTATAGGTGAGAGCTAGTGTCCGAAGATGGTCCGTGTTTGCCTTCCACGACTTTTCCATCCGGAGCAACCACAACCATGTCGTCAGGAGTCATTTCCTCATAACGCATACCTGAAGGTTTGATGACGATGTATCCGGTTTCTTCATCAATCGCCGAGAGGTTTCCCCCTGTCCAGGCGACCAGGTTGTGCCGCGGTAGCTCAAGGTTTCCCTCGCACACTTGTTCACGTAACTCTTGCAGCATCATTGCTCACTTCCTCTCTGGAATGTTTCGGGGCTGATGACGGTAATGCCGGCTTCTCGCAGACGTGCTTGCAGCCATTCCCGACCAGCCACACATTTGTCAATGGAATCGGGGGAATCATCGTTCCACATTTCCAACATGATGCGACCGCTCCAGCGCTGCCGTGCCAATTCGGCGAATGCTGCTGGAAAGTCCGCGACACCTTCTCCGAGAGGAATACGTCGGGGTTGCCCCGGCAGCACATCCTTTACATGGATAGCCACCATGTGGTTCTCTCCAGCCGCGAGTTCAGTAGTGGCATCTCCCCCGTGCTCCGCAATATTTCCGATATCCGGATAAATTTGCAGCCACGGAGAAGGCAGTTCTTTCAGAACTTCCATGGCATCTGGTATCGCTGCCAAGTCGTTGCCGTCCACGTTCTCAATAGCAAGGATGATGCCTCGCTGCTCCGCATACGGCAGCGCTTGAGCCAATACTTCGAGATAGCGTTCCCGCGCCTCGGGACTGGCTGGCTCATAGTAGGCAAAATATCCAGCTACTTGAACGACCGGAATCCCCATATCCACGCAGAAATCAATCGCTTTGTAATAGAGATCCAGGGCGCGCTGGCGCATCTGGGCATCTTGTGAACCTGGCATGATGCCTCGATGTGCGGACAGGCAAATCCCCCCGAGGCGAATACCTGAGTTTTTCGCGGCTTCTCGCACCAGTTGACGCTGCTGATAATCCCAGTCCAGACGCGCCAACCTCTCTTGACTTTCATCAATAGAAAGGTCAACGAAAGAGAACCCCGCTTGGCGTGCAGCGGCAAAGAACTGTTCCCAATTCGTATTGCCGGGCAGTGCTTTCTCGTAAATTCCGAGCGTAACTGCAGATTCTTTGCGACGCACCATCATCCCCACACCTGCGCAATCTTGTTTTGCAGTGCGGTGGCTGCGGCCAACGGGTCTTCAGCCTTGACGATGGAACGTCCCGCAATCACGATGTCAGGATTATGGCCGGTAAATACGCCCAGATCCTCGACGGTGATGCCGCCAGTAACCGTTACCGTGAATCCCAGGTTTTTCAGCTCGGCAATACGGTCGAAGTCCTTGGAGCCCCATTCCAGTTTGCCTGCGGACTCCAAATCACGTGAACGCTTCACAATGGCGTGTTTCACACCGATATCAGCCCATCGCTGAGCTTTTTCCAAGGTGTAATGTTCTTCGGCCAATTCGACCTGAACTTCACCGTGAAACTCGTTGGCCACCCGCACTACCTGTTCAATAGTGGTGAGCGATGCACCGGCCACGCAAGACACCCAAGACGCCCCCGCTTCAAAGCAGTTGCGTGAGATGAGCGAGCCTGCCTCCGCGATGCGCACATCCGCCAGAATCGGCCAATCCGGGAACAAAGCCCGAATTTCACGAACCGCACGAAGACCCTGATTGATAATCAAGATAGTGCCGCATTCAATGATGTCGATTTGGCTTTGGGCTTTCTGCAGGGGTGCCAACGCATCCTCCATGGTGAGGGTGTCGAGGGCAATCTGTAGACGGGGCGCCATCTTAGCTGTCCTTCCGCATGGTAAAGAACCGCTGCGCGTTGTACATGAGGAGGTCCTTCACGTAATCTGGATCAAATCCCTCATCCAACATGCGCGGGCCATCCACAGCCGGGTTGTAGTCAACACCAGTCACAGAACCGTACGCTTTCTGGTAGGAAGCCTTGCCGGAGTCGGTGCCCAGCATGATGCGTTTGCCGTACCCCATCTCGCCCAGTTCGCGCAGCTCCATAATGCGGTTTGAATCAGGTTGATACTTAATACGATTCGTTCCATCGATTTCTAGCCAGGCACCTGTCTCCAGAATCTGCTTGAGATACCACACGTCCGCGTTGCGCTGAATATGTCCGATTGCAATCTGATCGGCGGGAACGCCCAGTTTGATGAGCTCTTGCGCTTGTTCAAGACCACACGTGCCAAAAGTGGTATGCGTGTTGATTGGTGCACCCGTTTCAATCGACGCAATGGCGCAAGCCTCCATACACTTGTGTTCAAAGTCCGTAATCATGCCGTAGGAGGTCGCAACCTTGATACACCCGGCCTTAATGTTCGTACGTTCGACGATAGGACCGGAGTAGTCGTGGCGGTCGATGCCTTCGGTGATGTCCTTGATGAGCAAGTCGGCAATCTGGTTCACCGTGTAGCGACTCACCCAGTGGGAACGCGTTTCCAAATACACCTTTTCCCGATGAAAACCTGTAGTGGCAATGATCTGCAGATTCTTTACACGCTTGTTGACTTCCAACAATTTTTCCATATCTCGACCGGAATTAGCAGGGCACATGTCCACCACGGTGCCGCCATGTTCGCTCCACTTCAGCGAAGCTTCAGCAAAATAGGTGGCCTCTTCGACTGCCTTATCGACATCAGCCAACAAGTGGTCGCCATCAATGTAGACTTCGCCAGCACCGGTGCGAATCAGGTGATCGTGGGCATTAACCACGCCGAGGGATTCTGGGGCAACATCACCCTGAATAGTTCTTGCAATACTCATGAAATTCTCCTTCGAATAGCCAGTAGTGATCCCTCATCGGATCGTGTTACACACTCTAGGGTGACTATGCGGGTAAAAACAATCACTCTTATGGACATTTGTTCACAAGAGTGTGTGATATTGTTAAATAACCTTACGTTACCTGAGGTAATCACTGTAGATGTTATCAAGAAAATTACTTATAATGAACATATGTTCAGTTCAGAAAGTCCCGTGAATGACAGAAAGCACTTTGAGCTTCTACTTACCGTTGCCAGGCGATACTACCTGGACGACGCCAAACAGTCTGAGATTGCCGAGGAAATCGGCTACTCGCGAGTGACCGTCTCCCGCCTGCTGGCAGAAGCCAAACGTTGCGGTATGGTACACATCGAGATATCGCACCCCCACGAGCGCTTGGCCACACTGGAACAACAGATCAGCAGCAGTTATCGCATCAAGGAAGTGCGGGTTTCGGCGGCGAGCGCAACTAACACAGAATCCACTACCGGTAAACTCGCCGCAGAGTTACTGCTGACGCACTGTTCTTCCCGTTCGACTATTGCCATCTCCAACGGTCGCGCCGTAGCCGCAACCGTTGCTCAACTCCCCCGTCATCACTGGATTTCCTCTTGCGTGGTACCCATCCTGGGAATGACGGGAAGCGAATTACCTTTCATAGACAGCCCGGAACTGTGCCGCAACATGGCAAAAAGACTCGGTGGAAATTATTGGACACTACCCGTTCCCCTGGTGTTCGAAACGGAATTATCCGCCCGAGCCATGCGTCAGGAGCCCTCAGTGTCTCGAACTTTGGATTTGGCAGCCCGAGCGGATGCGGCTTTGGTCGGCGTTGGTTCGGTAAAAGAAAGTGGTTCAAGCCCTATTCTCAGAAAGTGGATTACGCAAAATATCCAACGCGAGGTACGGAAAAAGCACGCCGTGGCACACTTGTGCGGACACTACATCGACGCAAAAGGCAACCACGTAGACACCACTCTCTGTCAACGCACGGTCTGTTTAGAGCCTGCCCAGTTGCGCAACATTCCATTCGTCGTGGCGATTGCCTATGGAGAGGAAAAGGTGGACGCCTTACACGCTATCCTGACCGGACGTTATGCGGATGCCCTGGTCACCGATGAGTACACCGCATTGGCTCTGATTGAGAATTACAACCTCAGCTGAAAAGCATTTGTTTCGATTCCATGTGCCCACAGCCTTTGACAAAACATTTGCTGTTTGGCATCAGTTTCGATTGGTAGTTAATCCTTTCGTAAAGGATGAGCAGACTTGGTGACTCTGAATCGGGGAGTATTCCTTCAACGCAAGCTTCCCCAATTTGGACCATTTATTAATCCTAGAATTTATTGCATAATTGAGGAGTTGAGAGGAGAGAAAATGAACGTTGATACCGCTACTTTGGTGCCGATTTCAGAAGCGAATCAGAACTTTTCCAAGGTCGCCAGGCTGGTTGACCAACACGGGAGCGCCGTCATTATGAAGAATAACGAGCCGCGTTACGTCATCATTGAGTTCAACCAACTGGACATGCCCCAAGGAGCTACCGACTCCGAAGTCTTGGCCGCTTCGAAGCAAATCATGGAACGCAATCGCCACGTGTACGAAGAGCTAGCCAAATGAAAGTCCTTTCAAAAGCTCAAATCCTGGCCCTGCATGAACACCTTGTTTCTGAGAGCGGCGGGATGCCTGGCCTACGGGACGAAGGGCTTTTACATTCTGCTTTGACTGCTCCTTTTCAAACATTTGAAGGGGCAGAACTCTATCCATCTGTTGTCGAGAAAGCGGCACGCCTGGGCTACGGACTGATTGCAAACCACGCTTTCCAAGACGGCAACAAACGCATCGGCACCCACGCAATGCTAGTTTTCCTTGCTCTAAACGGAATTGAGCTGGAATACAACGATGATGACTTGATTGCTATCATCCTCGACATAGCAGCAGGCAGAGCCGACTACCCCGCCCTGCTGGAGTGGGTGCAGCCTCACCTCGAATAGTCACATTTTGCCGGTAATGGCGCGCAGAGCGTTGATGTGACCGAAGTAAGCGCGCCTGCCCGCTGGGGTGAAAGACACCCAGGTACGCGGTCGCCCGATGGTTTCGGGGCGTTTCTCCATGTGGATGTACCCTGCGTCAGCCAACAGCTTGAGCTGCTTGCTCATCAGCTGGGTCGTGATTCCGACACTGCGTTCCAGATTCGCAAACTCGATTTCAGCTACCGCCGCCAGGGCTGCGCAGATTCTGAGGCGATTCGGAGAGTGAATCAGCTCGTCAAAAGCCGCCGCCACGTTTTCGGACTCGCGCTCGGTGTGTGGTTTTTGGTTGTTTTTCACGGTTTTTTTCATTCACAAGTCTCCCGCGTCAGCTTTCGGGGACTTCTGGGGTTGACGGGTTCACAAGGTTGCGCCGCGCGGCACGCTGCGCTCGGTCGCGAGCGTCAATTTCACGAAGTCTGCGGTCAATCTCTCGCTGAGCTGAGTCCCAGATTGCCTCGGACTCGGTGAAGTCAAAGGCTCGCGCCCGAATCCTGCGACGATACCAGCGCAGGATTACTATCCCACATACCAGATGAAACAACGTCGGCAACGCCAATGCCAACGCCATGACCAGCAACTCGTGACCCTGCAACTCGTGATAAAAAACCTGGTGAAACTGAGGAAAGAAGATCCACGGAAGGCTCAACGTTCCCTTCATCAATAGACGCTCATCTCGCCCCAATCCGGTGCGCGTCAACCTGGGCCACACCAGCCAAAAGACAACCATCCACGCTACTGCGAGACCTGCCACGGTCACCAAGAGGCTAGACCATTTGCCGGGCACTAAAAGGGGCAGCGAAATTGCCAGCGCGGGCAACACCGCATAAACCGCCAGCCACCACTTCGGGAATCGCTCCACGCTGATGACCCGGTCCATGACTGCGTCAACTTCAGCCAACATCCGCTGAGCTTCCTCCGCGCTCAGAGGGCTCGCGGTTTCCTTGGGATTATCTGATTCCATCGCTTTTCCCGTCTCGCTAGGTGTCTCAGGTTGTGCCAGGCGCCTAATTCGAGCCGGAACTGCATCCGTCACAAAGTTAGTTGCCGATATGGCAACTATAGCAGGTTGGTTGCCGAATTGGCAAGCAACTGATTGCGGTCAGTCCGCGGGCGCTCGGAGACGGGATTTCCAGACAGCAGTTCGGTTTATGGCAGCCCCAAGCCTTTGGGGCCGCGCGGCGGCCAGGGGAATACACGATTTACGCGAGCTGCGTATCTGGCGTACTGAGCACCGAACTTCTCCTGCAACCAGCGTTCTTCGGTGTATTTCAGCAAAATACTTAACGCCAGCCAATAACCAAACGGTAGGACCATCAACCACCAGTTTGCTTGCAAAATCAGAAAACCGGTGTTGAGCAGGAAGAAAGCTGTGTAGACAGGATGACGCACCCAAGCGTAGATTCCAGTGGTCATCAATTGGCCGGTTTTGACGCTTTCTACCATGTGCGAGCCAAACACGGCTAAGCACCACACGGTTATAGCCTCCACCATCAAAACAATACCAATCAGGATCAAAAGTTTTCGGATCCATAAGTTATCGATAGTTCCGATTCTCAGCCATCCTAAATATTTGAAAATGGTTGCGAAAATCGTGACGGCGAAAATTCCAGAAACGTAAAAAGGCCCTACCCCGAGCACGGGCAAATGGGAAGGGGATGTCTTGCTCACAAATACATTTTTGCATACCTCAACCCGGCAAATGAATTCGCAACAGCGAGGGCAAGCCGCACCGGGACATAGGACTCTTTGCCCACCTAATTTCCGCTACGATGCCAGAATGCATTTACTGCGTTTCGCTAGTTTTAGCACTGCGTTTTGACAGAAGGGCCTGGTGAAACGGGTACGAAGACAGACTCACTAAATTGACGACTGGAATCCAAATAAATTGACGACTGAAACTTCGATAAATTGACGACTCGCGCTCATGAACAGGAAAAACGTGACCGAAAACTGCCGCCACTCATTTAAAGAAATTCAATGAACGATACGTCGCCAGCGCTGATAACCCGCCGGTTTTGCTGGTCGTCACCGCAGGGAAACTTAGCTACACGCGCGACGACGGGGTGCACGTCGTCGCCTGCGGCAACCTCGGAGCCTAGAGTGCTCACGCAATAGAAACTGCGGCTAATATCACGCCGACTCGAATTGCAACGAACTTTACAGCACGTAAAAGCGATCAAACAGGGTTTGGAGCTTTTCCACGACTCGTTGGCGTAGGCTGGCGCGGTCTTCGGCAGCAGCACCGAACAGAGGCACGTTAAGCAACAGCGTGGGCTCATCCCCGCAGGTGCGGGGACCACTATTTGATGCGTTGGGTAAGGCGATTGACACTGGGCTCATCCCCGCAGGTGCGGGGACCACGGTGAGACTTCCCCTGTTTTCCCGTCTGACGTGGGCTCATCCCCGCAGGTGCGGGGACCACATCCCTCTAATGTTTTTTGTGTAGTACCTCTGGGGCTCATCCCCGCAGGTGCGGGGACCACACCACCAAAGTCACCGGCAAAGGCCAACAGTACGGCTCATCCCCGCAGGTGCGGGGACCACCACGATGTCGCGAAGAGAGGTTCCATGGTCCAGGGCTCATCCCCGCAGGCGCGGGGACCACGTAGCCCCTAACGCGACCTCGGGGATACGGGCGGGCTCATCCCCGCAGGTGCGGGGACCACTTTTCTTCTTACCTCACCGTGTGGGGGCAGATGGGCTCATCCCCGCAGGTGCGGGGACCACGCCTGCCATGTTGGAGGTGGGGGTGCGGGTTGGAGCTCATCCCCGCAGGTGCGGGGACCACTCGGACTACGGTGGTGGGGACGACGGGGGCTTGGGCTCATCCCCGCAGGTGCAGGAACCACTGCTTGGTTGATTCAATTTTATCAGCCTTTGGCGGCTCATTCCCGCAGGTGCGGGGACCACACCGCGATGCCTTTACCGATTCCCTGGGTGGCGGGCTCATCCCCGCAGGTGCGGGGACCACATAAGGTCAAGAATCGCGTCACGGTAACCCTCGGGCTCATCCCCGCAGGTGCGGGGACCACTTGAATTCGCCGTGTTCACGGCCACCAGCAACGGGCTCATCCCCGCAGGTGCGGGGACCACGCAGTGACTCTGGACGGCAAACTGGTTTCCGCGGGCTCATCCCTGCAGGTGCGGGGACCACTAGCCGTTTTTATCCTGGTAGAAGAAACACCAGGGCTCATCCCCGCAGGTGCGGGGACCACAACCCTCCCTCACTCCCCCGCCTGGTGGTGGTGGGCTCATCCCCGCAGGTGCGGGGACCACACGTGACTGACCGCCTAGTGAAACTTGCCAATGGGCTCATCCCCGCAGGTGCGGGGACCACCAAGGCACAACCTCACCGTTGCTGTCGGTTTCGGGCTCATCCCCGCAGGTGCGGGGACCACTCGTCCGTGTATGCGCGTGTGAGTTCTTCCTGGGGCTCATCTCCGCAGGTGCGGGGACCACGCTATTAATCTTCGCGACTACGCCGCGCAATGGGGCTCATCCCCGCAGGTGCGGGGACCACCTCCAAGACCTGGGGGTTGTCGTTGTGTCGGTGGGCTCATCCCCGCAGGTGCGGGGACCACCGCACCCGCTCGTTTGGTGTCGTTTGTAATGTGGGCTCATCCCCGCAGGTGCGGGGACCACGCGCTCATGGCTAACCCTGACGCAGCCGACCTGGGCTCATCCCCGCAGGTGCGGAGACCACGTGTACAGACTTCGCAGACTGGGCAGCGGACTGGGCTCATCCCCGCAGGTGCGGGGACCACCCTGTCGCTACACTTTTTATCGTGTTCCAAGCGGGCTCATCCCCGCAGGTGCGGGGACCACCCTCTTGCGGGGTTTCGTCGCCGCTGGGGGCTGGGCTCATCCCCGCAGGTGCGGGGACCACTTGGGGTGGTTTCGATGATTTCCCCGCTAGTGGGGCTCATCCCCGCAGGTGCGGGGACCACGGAACTCGAACGCGCGGGTTTGGTTTCCGGTGGGGCTCATCCCCGCAGGTGCGGGGACCACCGGTCAGCCACAATCAGATTCTTAGAAAGTGCGGGCTCATCCCCGCAGGTGCGGGGACCACGAACCGAATCTGTCTTTGATATGGGCGCAATAGGGCTCATCCCCGCAGGTGCGGGGACCACACTTAGTGAACAGCTGGCTCACTAAGTATTTAACCAGTTTACATACAACTGCTAATTTCTGAACTCGGTTCCGGGCTGTACTTAATACAATCCAAATCCGTAGCTGTCGGAGCTTTGCACATCCAAACGGAAGCTAACCACCTCGGCGCTTTCGCCCCTGGTGTCGGGCGATGGACCATCCAGTTCTGCGCGGATACTGCTGCGATTCATCGCCCGATGGTCTCATCATTAGGGTTAGCCCGTCGAAGTCTGTGGGTACCCAGCTGTGGCGGTGAGTGCGGAACTCCATTCCTTGTTCGTTGTTGGACGAAAAAATCAACAGGGCGCGTCCGTCTTTGCAAAGGGCAACCGTGCGTTCCCAGAGTAGATCACGGACACGCGCACTAGGGTTTCCAACGAATACTCCAGGCGCGATTTCGATTAGCCACTTTGTGAGATCTCCGCGAAGCCCTGCCGGAACAGCGGTCACGTCCAGAACCATCATCGGAGCACACTGTCCTCATCAGGCCAGTTAACCCCCGCAGCAATGACTTCAAGTTCATCCCACAACAACAGATTTGCATCTGTATATGCATCCTCGGCAGGAATCTCCATGACGTACTGTAAATCCCTAACCATTCTCTGCATGAGCCTGGTAGTCACTACTTTGTCACGAATCCTTTTTCGCACATTCAATTCATCACCCTCTGCACTGGCGGCTACTGCCTCAAATGCAGCCGGAATGGAAATCTCTGCCTTGTACAAATCCGCGACATCATAAACAAAAGCACGATCGGTGCCACTGTGGATAATTCCCAAGGACGGAATGAAACCCAAACCAACCACCACCGCATGCGCGATTCCATAGAGAGCCGCAGCCCCCTCCGTCAGCGCACAGTTAATGGAGTCACCCGCACCAAAATCGTTGGGATCGTAAGAACGTCGTACCCACGGAACCCCAGTAAGTCTGGACTGTTCAGCATAAATTCTCTTCATCCTGGCACCTTCCCGTCCGCGCAACTGGGAAAGGGGCAGATTCGAGACGTCCTCTCCGGGGAACCTCATACTGTACATTCGCCTGGCACATCGCAGCCGGGAACGCTGGTTCGCCCACAGCCGTGCATGAGCCTCAGCCATTCGAGAAGTTTTGGCTGCTGGCCTTCCGTGGGCGTAGTAGCGCACCCCTTTCTCTCCGACCCAAACGGCGGAGCAACCCGCGTCACCCAGCAAAGCCATCGCGGCATAGGTCACCTTTGTCCCCGGTCCTAACAGCACTACCCCCACTTGTGTTGCGGGGATATGTGCTATGCCTCTGGAGTCTTGAATGGTCAAAGCGTTGCCTTCCCGGTTGAGAATCGCCCGTTCCATATAAAGAAACGACAGGCGATCCTCCATCCGGGAAAGACTTTGGCGCTGCAGGGGTGTGCTGCTCGGCGTATTCAGCATGGTTATTCACTGAATTCGTGCCAGGGTTAGCAACCCACAACCGTATCCTTTGGCGCGTCCCACTCCCCCAACTAAAGTTTGACGGAGTTTTTCAGCGTCAACGATTTCGAGGCATCCTCGATAGCGTACCTTGACCAGATGCACTTTGGGACTTCTTTCAGCAGATGAGTTCCGTCTGAAGGAGATAGATTCCCTCTCGCCCACTTGAGCAGTACTTTTATCTAGCGTGCCGAAACTAACTCCCATAGAATCTGCTTTGGAATGAAGCCAAGCAAGTTGATCTGATGCGCTCAAAAGCGCTACCACTCTGCCGCGCTGTTCCCCGCCCCGTTTCAGGGACTTCGTTGGGTTAGCGACCAGTTCAAAGTTCCATTGTTGGCCTTTCTTTAACTGTCCCAGCAATCGGTCGTATTGTGCGGACTGTGCCGGACGCGTATCCCAGCCAGCCTGCTCTACGATATGAACTGCCGTCGGTTTTTCCGGACCCACGATATACAAGATATTTTCATGCGAACGCTGGTCCAACCGCCACAGAACACGCCCATTATTCTGGTTCATGTCAGGGGGAAAACACGCACACACCGCCGCATGAAGCGCTTGCGGATTAGTCAGTAGCTTTCTCCCCTGCCAGCGAGCGGGATTGAGCAGAATTTTCGTGAAGGTAGACATCAGGAAATCACCGCCTCGAAGAAAGGATCTAGGCTGGTGCCGTATTTGTTTTTTATTTGTTTGGCACCGGCGTAAACAACTGTTCGCCAGCCGTAACGGCGGTGCTCTTGAGAAAACGAAATGGGCACGTCCTGGCGCGGTGTCCCGGCTTCGCCAGGCTTACCATCTCGATAGATTGGCAGCAGGACTTCCTCACCGCGTTCTTTCTTATGAGACAAAGTTGCGTGCCATTCCTCGTGTTCCATAAGGGCAGTGACCACGTCGCTCTCGACAATCCCTAAATCAAGATTCGCTGGAGCGGGACACGAGCGCCTCCCCAAGAAAAGTGGGTAGGCAGGCTGGTATAGATTTCCTTGTAATCCTTCCAGTATCGAGCGGTTTTCGGAACCTATTGCAGCCACAAAAGCGGCGTCGGATAGGAAATAACGAGAAACCAATGTAGCCTTTGCATCGGGATTTTTTTGCCAGGGTTGAGCGGTCTGATAGTCACGCAGCAGCGCCCCTGATTGGTCGACCCTCACGGCGTAGTCCAATCCAACCAAGTCTTCTAGTGGATCAGTTCGGCGGCGTCCTTGAGCAGCAGCAAGCAATCCAATGACTCCCGATTTAGAGGGAGTGGAACCGGTCGCGCGCGTGGTGTAACGCGATTCATCACCCCAGGATTGCAGAGGCCCTTTCAGTAACAATAGAAGTGAATAGGACATTGTTTATGCTACTTCCTGGGAAGCCAGGACTTCCTCAATCCGGGAAGTCAGTTCCGGCATCGTAACTTTCTGGGCTATACCCTCGAAATTTGTGGCATAGTCCTTCATGCCAAGCACGAATGCGGCCAGCGGCTTCATCCCGTAGGCTTCCTCGATAGAGGTCTCCTCGTTCGCCAAAGCCTCAACAGCGGCTTGAACACGTCCACCCCTTTCAGAGGCAACAGGTTCCTCGAAAGCATTGACTAGGGAAACGGAACGGGTATCCCGCACCGCTACATAGACGAGTTCGGGCAAGGTGTTATTTGCGAAAGTATTTTGTTTCCCAGTCGGCATGGACTTGATAAATGCTTGCACGAAAAGCGCGACAGCTTGACGCGCCGCTTCTGCATCTCCCAAGTTTTCCGCCAGGGCTTCTACGTTTACTGAAGCGAAGCGGTACAGGGTAGAGGACATCATCTGCACGGTACCAATCATCGCTGCACCCGTTTCCTCCCGATCCTCTGTAACATCGTCTACTGCAGTGAAATAGTCGAACTCGGGCTCGGATTCGTGAACCCCGATAGCGTGGGCCACCTGGACCGACGCATCTATATTGTAGTTGGGAGCACCAGCTAACATACGCCCAAACATCGCCATATCAATAGAGTGGGCGGTGTTCAGAAATTTCTCGGCTTCATCCTTTGTGAATTTACCGTTTTCTTTTTCCACAATAGCCCGAGCCGCGCGTTCAATCTGTTGGGAACTTAAGAACAACAGGGCTTCAGTGGTCGGATAACTGTGCGCATCTCCTTCAGCGTCATCCTCGTTCTTTTTCGATTCTTTTAGGGAAATTCCTTTTTCTTTATTATTTTTTGCAGTAGCCTTGAATAGATTCTTCAGTCGTTCAACTGCATCAGTCTCGGAAAGTCCAGGAGATATTTCCATTGCTTTCTTAATAATGACTTCCGGTAGGTTGCGCGAACGTTTTCCTATCGATTCTGCTCCGGATGAATCCTTAAAAAATTTTCGGATTGCACGTTTCCAAGCTTGCGATGAGACGCGCTGTCGAGGGACACCGCCGAATACCGCAGTTTTTGGAGCACCGGTGTCATCGCGGTTAATCAAACTGGGTGGAACGGTTTGGAGGGCGTGAATGTCAATAATCAGTGTCATGAGAATACCTTTCTTAGTTGTCAGATGTTTTTGTTTCAGAGGTGGATTCAGTTTGGAATGAGCCGTTAGCAAAGTCTCGACCCCAGCGCAGCAGTACACCGGGACGACGTTTGGGGTTCATGAGGGCGCGAAGGTCGCTTGCAAGCTTTCCATAATCGCAGGCGAGTACATTGGAGCGCAACAAAGAAACTAGCGAACGAATCTGCAAGAGACGAGATTTCTCGTCCCTTGCGAGCAACATGGCATCAACCCGAGATTTTATTGAGTCGCTGGTACCTGTCGCATATAGCCTTCCACACGCTCTGGCAAAGCTAATTTCGGCAGTGTGCATAGGTTTCGTGGCTGACTGCATATGAAAGCCGAACAGAGTTAATGCTGAAAAAGCTGCCAGTTCCGAAGGAGAAGGCTCGTCTGTTTTTCCTGCTAGCTTTTCAACAAAATCCTCTCTCATGATGAACAATACTTTCGCCAGGGCTAATGGATTGTCCATAATGTTGAGGCTCGAGCTTTTCCGTAGTTCAGCAAGTTGAGCGCGAGCTAGATGACTCTGTGGCGAATCATAGGGCTTGAAAAAATTTTCCTGTAGCCGATGGCAAGTCGACGCAACAGCATTTCTGAGGGCATCAGAATTCTTCGACTTTTTATTTATTGGAGTCTCATCACTCATGATTTACCTTCCCTTCTTGTTCGGTTTTATCCTGAGACTTCTTAGATGTGAAGGGGAGTATCCGATCAAGTTCCCCCTGTAGTTTTTGGTAGTAAGTACCTGCCGAGACGACTTTTTTCGGCCCCTCGCCGGTGGAGTCAGTGACGATTTTTCCTACCATGGCTTTGGGGCCTGCACCGCGCAAGAAAATCAACGCTTGACTAACAATGTGTTGCCGCACTTTTGATTGCCAATTCCGTACCAGTCGAACGATACTGTCCGCCACATCGTCACCATTTCCACTCACTATCTCCGGAGCGAAATCCGCGAGATTTTCCAACCAGGCATTGAATAAGGGTTCCATCTCAGCTAGCACTTGGTCAGTAGGCGCTGGGGTGAATTCATATTCTTTCCCGGCCGCCACCAGCAGGTTTGCTGCGAACCTTCCCAGAGCTTCAGCGGCCTCGCTGGTGGCGCTCGCCGCTTCCCGCACCGCTTGGCGCAACTGGCCCGATTGCTCAAGCAGCAACACGAGCGGCATTCCCATCTGAGCAGCGTAGGTACTGGCCACCGACGAGGACTGCAACCCATATTCAACCGCCACCAAGTCAACGTTGAGTACACTCGGTATTCCATCAATATACTGGGATAAATTCGCTAAGTTGTTGAGATTTTCTGGGCGTTTGGGGGCTTTTGCTCTCCCACTGAACCCCCCGTCGGTCTCTGCAACAATCAGAGCATCCAAAGCACGCCACACGGTTCTTTGCGGCGAGAATGTCTCTGGATAGTAAATGTCTGAGTGCTTCTTTTCTGATTGTTTGGTCGAGTATCGATACGGGGTCATTGGGTCACCAAATACATTTGCCCCCGCGTCGGGAATTTTGTCTCCGTTGCTCAGGACAACACCAGTTACACGATCCCCTTCCGTATGCAGTCTGATTCGCCTAGACTGCCAGGTCAGAAGGTCTGATGGACCCTGGGGATATGGGTTCTCACCAACCTTTTCGCGAGTGTCGGGCCCGTCGGGTTGACGTTCCCAGACGGGTTTGTCTTGCGAGTTGGTGAGAGCTGAAATGCAGGTGTTCAAGATGAGGGTGTCCAAGAGGTTTTCGCCAACCACCAGAACACCACCGGTCATGCCGGTCCATCCTGTTCCGATGGGAGACCCTAGACCTCTTTTCATGCGACTGTCCCCCACCGCTCCCGATTTATTTCCTGAATAGTCATAAGCCTGGGCGTAAACCAGCCATCGAGCAGCTTCCGCGTAGCTCAAGGAATTGCGAGCTTTCCCGGCTCGCATGGTGAAATAGTCTTCTTGCGCCTCGGGAACGATGGTCGTGATGTGTCTTACTTTTCCTGAGGGAACCGCCAAATCCGCTACCTGCATGAAAGGGGTCGGACTGTCGAGCAGTTCGAAACGATTTCGGTACTGTTCTAGGTAATCCAAGACCGCCTCGTCTCTGCCGGTACGTTTTAGCTGCGTGCGCAGACGCTCGAACCAGGCTGTAAAATAGAACGTTTTGCCCGGTTCGACTCTGCTTTCGCCGCTGTGAGCTCTCCAAAAAATAGCCAGCAGCAATCGCACTATTGCAAAGTTTTGCGCCGGAGACTCGCCTTGCAAGGAAGCAACCTTCACCTCCCCCGCAAAAATCTCTCTGATCCCCACGGTCCGCTGATTGCCGTCAGTGTCGACTACCAGAATCCAGGGATCATGTATAAGTGAAAACATAGCCTCTCCTCTCTATAGTTACCTTGTCCTTGGATAAAATTTTTTCTTAAGTTCAGCATTATTGAGCCTCTGTTTTTGTGACAACAAGACCGAGTTCAGAGTTGTAGCTCAGCGAAAATCTGCCTAACCTAGCGCTGCCGGCATTATCAAACCGCAATGCTACCTGGTCTTTTAGCAGTGCTGACTCCTTCCATTCCGCCGGAGTCTGTTTCTCTAAAGCATCAATAATTTCCTCAAAATCTTTGTCTGCGCGAGTCATGCGTGCTGGCAAACGCACCGTGTTTCCAGCCAGCACACGCGCTTGTGCAAAGGTGGGAGCCTGTCCAGCTAAAATCTCAATGTCTGCACCTAGCGGGGCGTAGCCGTACTCGGTGTTCAGGATAGCCACCAATTCCACGGTGAAATCCGCATCTCGCACTTGGGCTAAGCCTCGTTCCTCCACACCAATACCCACGGAGTTGTTGTAGGTCTTTTCGAACAAGCATCCGAGATCTTGTGCCTCGGCGGGGCTGGGAAAACGGTAGCTGTCCGCTCGCCGTTCTGCATTCTGACACTTTGCTGTAGCGTCCTCACAAGCCTTTTGCCAGACCTCAGCCCAGGCGTTCGGGATTTCTGGGTTGTCCGCGTAGACCTTTCGTACTAGGGGCGCGACATCATCGGGACGTCGGAACACAGACGGGAAATATGCCATAGTCGCGAGTAGCAATTTATCTCCGTAAATCGCTCGTGCTCCCCCGTCGAAGTCCGGCACTTCCGCGTCTCGGTTTACCCCACGAATAAATAGCTGCGGCTCACGCAAACCTGTCGGCCGATCTTCACGGGGACGAACATGGCGATGAACACGCCCAATACGCTGGATAATCAAATCTATCGGTGCAATATCGGTAATCAACACGTCGGCATCGATATCCAGGCTTTGCTCCGCTACTTGGGTGGCCACCACAATCAGCCGCTGCGGACGTCCCTGTCCCCTGCGAGACTTCGGACCAAGTTTTTCGCGCAGTAGGTCCTCTTTTTCGCTACGTTGGCTGGCAATGAACGCCGCGTGATGCAATTCAACTTCACCGGGGAAACCAGCTGCCAGAGCACGATAAGCATTTTGAGCTCTCGCTATCGTGTTACAGATGACCAGCGCGATTCCCCCTTCATCGAGCAGTTCCTGCAGCTTAGAGGTGAGTTCCGGTAGCGAATCACCTAAGAAATTGGTTCTAATCTCAGCATCGGTGGGGCGCGGAGAAACTTCAATCGACTGAATCCCCGCCGCGTTCACCACGCTAACCAGCGGATAGGCTGGGGTGTCAAGGACTCCCTCATCCACTTGATTGTCTCTGGGTATTTGTGAGTTGTACGCCTGTGCCAAAGCGAGGCGCTGGGCTGGCGGGAGGGTGGCGGACATCAGGATTACGCTTGTGCCATAACGAGCTAGCCATTCTAAGGTTCGGTAAAGGTATTGGGACATATAAGCGTCGTAGGCGTGAACCTCGTCAATAATGACTATCTTGCCGGCCAGCGCCACATGACGCAGCATTGAGTGACGCGCTTGCAAAGCCATCATGAGTACCTGATCCACTGTTCCCACAACGAAATCGGAGAGCACTCCGGTCTTGCGTCCGGAAAGCCACTGGGTGGCGACCACGGTTCCTTCGCTCCCGGCTGTGTCGCCGTCCCCAGGCTGATCAATACCAATCCCGGAGTAACGCAACTCCCGGTAGGGCTTGGACAACTGGTTCTTTGAGTGTGCCAGAAACATTGAAGCAACCTGACCACCGCGAGAACTGTGCTGAGCCCACTGGGTTGCCCTTTCAAACAATCCATTAGCTGTCGCCATGGTGGGGGCAGCCAGAAATACGCCTTGAGAGCCAAATTTTTCACCCAATACATGAGCCGCCGCCAGCCCCGCTTCGGTTTTTCCCTCACCGGTGGGAGCCTCAATAATCATCAGGGTAGGACCGGAGGCATCCATAGCAGTCTCAACCGCAGCCCGCTGTACGGGACGGAGCGTAAAATCCGCACCCCATGCAAAAGTTTTACGGAAAAGTTCAGGCAAATCGTCGGGAATGTCCTGAGGCTGCCACGGCGCGGGCAGTTGAATGTAGTCCATGGCCCGCGAAACACGCTCAACCTGGGGTAAAACTGGTTCATAGGGAAAAGCATCCTCGTTGGAAGCAATCCAGTCTGCCATCACCACCAGGCCGGTCATCAGTTGCAGGGCAGGGGCAGCCGGGGCTTCGCCGATGTCTTGCAAACGCTCTAGAACGGGGGTGATTGTAGTAATTTCAGCCATTCCGTCCAACAGCTGCAACGCGATAGCGTCAAACTGAGTTTCACGGTCTTTGATGCCGTCCTCCCGCTGCTTAAGAGTCACAGGATCAGAGGTGAAACCGTGGTGCGCGTCTGGGACCGCCGAAAGAACCGCCCGCAAGAATTTACAGATCCCCTGTTTCTCCAGCCACTTGCGCAACAACAAAGCGGAGGCAGTCCCGTGCGGGAATGAGACGTTCGAGCACTCGCCGCGGGGCCAGTCCAACGACAACCCCGCCTGTTCTAGTGGCGACAGCAGCCACTCAGCGTCGGGTCTTTGTCGCTGGAACGTCACAGTTGCTTTACCGACATCATGAGTCCCCGCATAGAAACAGTAAAGCGTGCGCACTTCCGATTCATTCAAGCACCACAGTCGAGCAAGCGTAGCCTTAAGCGCACTGCAAACCCAGTTATCCCACAGCCACCGCGCCACGCAGGCAGCATCAATCAGGTGCTGTGGAAGGGACAGGTGGGCGCGTTCGTCGCCGGATTTCGCCCACAATGCCTTGGCTTGTGGGGTACACATTTTCTCCCACAAATCAGCTCTGTTAGCAATGTTCATGGCGCCTCCCAGTTAGAGTTTCATCATTTGCTTCTCATCATAAACTGGGGGGGTTAACGAAAATTTCGCTCCTCCAACTGAGCGCCGCGACCACTGCAAACGGCCCGGATTACCCCTTCACGGAGCCGGCCATCATGCCGCCGACGAAGTACTTGCCCAACGCGATGTAGACCAGGAGCGTCGGGACGGAGGCAATCAGGGCGCCCGCCATGGAACCGCCGTAGTCAGCCATGATGGAGCCGTGCGCCAGCTCGTTCAGGGACAGGGTCACCGGGCCGCGCTGGGAACCGCCGCCAAAGAACAGGGCAAACAGGAAGTCGTTCCACGCGGAAGTAAACTGCCAAATCAGCACCACCACGAAAGACGGAATGGAAATCGGCAACACCACGTTAAAGTACGTGCGCAACATTCCCGCCCCGTCGATACGCGCAGCCTCGATGAGGTCCCTGGGCACGCTCTCGTAATAGTTACGGAAAATCAGGGTCGTAATGGGGATGCCATAGATGATGTGCATCAAAATCAGGGTGTGAATCCCGAAACCAATCTGGGACGCCACCACCATGCGCATCATCGGAATCATGACGGCCTGGTAAGGAATGAACATACCGAACAGAATCAGGGTGAACACCACGTTCGCTCCGGGGAACCGCCAGCGGGACAGGACGAAACCGTTAGCGGAGCCGAGCATGGCTGAAATAATCGAGGCCGGAATGACCATCATCAGCGAGCGCAGCAGCCCGCCCTGCAGGTGTTCCCAGGCTCGAGCCCAGTTGTCGGTGTTCCATTCAGCAGGCAGATACCAAGTCCGGGACGGGTCGGCCTCCCCCGCCCCCTTGAAAGACGTAATCAACAGCACGTATACCGGCATGAGGACCATAGCGAGGAAGAATATCAGGAGCACGTAGCGAATGACTTTGCCGACGCTCACCCCGCCCCGTTTCTTTCCTACCGAACCGTTGGAGTTGACCTTTTTTGTCGTAATCGCGGCCGCACCCGCGTCGATTGTAGCGGCGGAACTCATCGGTTGGCCTCCTTCGCGTCGTGAATCAAGTAGGGCACCACCAGCAGCGCCACAATCACCAACAGGACCGTGCCGACCGCGGCCGCGTTCGAGTAATCCGAAACCGTCATGAAGTTATACATATCGATGGCCGGAACCTTGGTCTGATAGAAAGTCTGATCCGCGACAGCCATAATCAAGTCAAAGGACTTCAGCGACATATGCCCGATGATGATGACCGCGCTGAGCGCTACGGGCGCGAGCTGCGGAAAGATAATGTATCGGTACAGCTGCCATTCGTTAGCGCCGTCCACACGCCCGGCCTCCCGCAAGTCGTCAGGCACCCCGCGGAATCCCGCCAGGAACAGGGCCATCACGTAGCCCGAAAGCTGCCACACGGCGGGAATCCCCACCGCCAGCACCCCGAAAGTGGGGTTGGCGATCCAGTCGTTTTGCAGTCCGCCTAGGCCAACCATCTGGAGCAAACGGTTCAAACCGGAGGCGTTCTCATCTTGAGCGGAGTTCAGCATCCAGCGCCACACTACGCCGGAGGCGATGAATGATACCGCCATCGGGAACAGGAAAACGGAACGGAAAATCCCTTCGCCTTTAATGGGCTTATCCAACAGCCACGCCCAAAGGAACCCAAAGAATAGCGTGCCTAACAGGAACATTACCGTGAACATCAACAGGTTAATCAAGGAATGTTGGAAATCCTTGTCCGCAAATAACGCCGCGAAGTTTGCAAACCCCACAAAGTTAACCGGTTGCACCCCCGAAACTTGCGGCGCGGAGTGGTTGTCTTGCAGGGACGTTACCAAGTTAGACCCCAGCAAACCGTACACAAAAATAGCCACGAGGATTATAGATGGCGACACCAGTAGCAGTCCGGGTCCCCACTGCTTAATCCCGTTCGAGCTGCGTGCTCGTTTGCGCTTCATCGGCGCCCTAGCCTTTTCAGGTGCTTTGACGGCGGCGTTGCCTGACATTTTGTCCCCTAAATTATGGTCGATGTGGTTGAGATTGTTGGGGTTCGCATCGGTGTGCACCAGGTTCTCCGCTCACCTCTGCCGACTGCACAAGGTCGGTTGATGCGCCCCAGTTCAGCCTTACGCCGGCGGGTTTTTACGATTTTGAAAAACCCGCCGGCGTAAAAACTTGCCTGTTTGAGGGCTACTTCGCAGCAGCCGCTGCAGCCAGCTCACTTTGGAGAGCCGCAACGTCCTTGCTGGAGTTGAACTTGCCCAGAGCGCTCTTCATCTTTTCGGTGGCCGCCAAAGGCAGAGCCGCACCGTGAGCGATGGAAGAAACGATGGTGTCCTTGCCGAACGACTCCATTGCGGAACGCTGGTAATCCGAGAACTTCGACAGTTCATCGGCGGTCAGGTCGGAACGAGCCGGAATAGAGCCCTTAGCCACGTTGAAAGCAATCTGACCTTCCTTGGAGGAAATGGTGTTCAACCAAGCCTTCGTGCCATCGGGGTGCTTCGCGCCCACCGGCAGGGTGAAAGAGTCAGCCAGGAAGTCGAACACGCCTTCGTTGCCCGGAACCGGGAAGGTCACGTAGTCCTTATCCCATTTCATCTTGGCGTTCTCCCAAGCCGGAGGCGCCCAGTCGCCCATCACGTTGTAGGCAGACTTGCCTTCGATGACCGGCTTCATGGCAGGTTCCCAGTCCTCAGAGAGCAAGGACGGATCGGCGTAGGTCAAAATCTTGGCGTAGTCATCCAAAGCAGCCTTGACTTCCGGACCGCTCCAATCAGTCTTGCCATTCATCAAGCCGTTGTAGGCATCGGTGCCCAAGTCGGAAATCAGGACGGTTTCCAGCAATTCCAGCTGGGTCCAGGTGGCGCCGACCGTAATCGGGTACTGCACACCGGCAGCCTTGAGTTTCTCCATGTCAGCAATCCAGCCCTTGATATCTTTCGGCGGAGCCTTGGGATCCAAACCGGCCTTTTGCATGACCTCAACATTGGCCCACACTACGTTAGCGCGGTGAATGTTAGAGGGGACGGAGTAAATCTTGCCATCCACGGTCAGGAGGTCAACCAAGTCAGCCGGGAAAGCATCGCGCAGCTTGAACTCGTCGTACAGGCCAGAAACGTCTTCCAGGTATCCCGCGGCAATATCCGAGGAAAGCTCGGCGCCAGCGTGAGCCTGATAGGTGTCTGGCGGGTTCTTTGCCGCCAAGTCAGCCGCCAACTTCTGCTTTGCGTTGGTGCCGCCACCACCGGATTCGGACTGCTTAATCAGTTCCACATCAGGGTGCTGTTCCGCAAAGACCTTCTTTAAGGCGTCAAAACCCTGTTTCTCAGAGCCTTGCTCCCACCAGGTCACCACACCCACTTGAGAGGCACTGCCAGCGGCGTCGCCACCGTCTTTTCCGGCATCAGAAGCCGAAGAGCAGGCTGTCATAGTTAGGCCGAGGGCCAGAGCGCCCGCAGCCGCAATGAGCTTTCGCATTGAAACTCCAATCAGTTAACTTCATTGTCGTTGCTCCCTGCAGGCATCTTTACCCGTCAGGGACAAGTAACATTCTCTCATATATTCCGTCAGGTCTTGATGAAAAATGACTGCAACATTACGTTTTTACCTTCAGGACCCAACACGACTAGGGTACTTTGTAAATATTTTGTCAATCCTTTGGTTTCCCCGCAGTCTGCGTTGCGTCAGCAGCCCGCACCGTCCTAAAGCAACAGGGTGCCCCACGCCACCCCCAGCATCAGGAGCAGCGGATAGACTGCGTAACAAAACCACCGGGTATTGGCGTTGAGGTACCCCAAGGTTTCGTTGCGATAGTGCAGAAAAGCCACTCCGATAGCCGGGGTCACCAAGCTGACGGCACCCAGCAAACCGGCTGTCATCATCATGGTGTTTTCCCGCAGCCTCAGCAGATAAAAAATCAGCGTGAAACCGATCAGCAAACACCCGATGTTGATGACACCTTGACGGGTTCCCAAGTGCAGCAGCAGCGCCCAAAGTATCCCGGCAACGGACAGCACCACCCCGCCCAGCCACGCTTGTGCGCCCGACCACTTTTTGCGAACATAGTCGATGAGGATCAACACCAGCAACGCCAGGGCGAGACCAAACACCGGATTTTGCGAAGCCCAGTCCACGGGCCGGCGGAAAGTCACCAAATCGTAAGGAACTTCGCAGACCAGCGCCAAAATGACCAGGCGCAGCAGGTAGTGCCATCGGTTAGCGGTCCAGGAAAACCCCTCCGCGAGGAGCCACGCATAAATCGGCACCGCACACCAGGAAACGACTTCGCTGAGCACCGCCGCGGTGAGCGCACCAAAGTTATTTTTCAAATCAGTTCCGAAAAAATACGGAACTACCGTGGTGGACGCCACCTGGAGGGACAGGAAAATCCCGGCGATGACCTTGAGGCGAAGATTGCTCAGACCACGCATTCGCCCCGGTCCGGTTTCAGGCACACTGTTGGTAGACGATGCCATCTAGCCCTTCACCGAACCGGACATGGACTCCTGGTAGAAGCGCTGCATGACGATGAACAGAATGGCAATCGGTACCGAAACCAACACTGCCCCCGCCGCGAAACGCGCGAACCAGGTGTGGATGTATTCCTTTTCCAGCATCAGCCACAAGCCCAACGCCACGGTGTAGTCCGACTGGGTACGGGCGATAACTTTCGCCATCACGAAGTCCAGCCAGGGCCCCAAGAAACTCACGATGGCCTGGTAAACAATCATGGGTTTACAGATGGGCAGAATAATCTTCCAAAACACCTGAGAACGGGTGCAGCCATCCAGAATCGCCGCCTCGTCCAAAGAGTTCGGAATGGTATCCATGTACCCTTTCATGACATAGAAACCCGCGCCGGAACCGGCGGAATACACCAGAATCAAAGCGAGAATCGTCATGCCGCCACCGGTCAGGCCCACCGCCTTTAAGATGAAGTAAATCGCGGAGACAGCCATGATGCTGGGGAACATACCCAAGATCAACACCACGCTCATGAAAGTGCGGCGCAGACGGAACCGCATCCGGCTCATGACGTAAGCCACCATCAGCACGAAGAACACTGAAATCACGCAGGTAAAGCAGGCGATGATAAAGGTGTTCAAGTACATTCGGGGGAAGTCCATAACGGAACGATCCGTGAAAATCTTAATGTAGTTATTCAGCGAAAACTCGCGGGGAAAGAACGTCTTGGTGTAAGGGGCAGGATCCTTGTTGAAGGATTCGGCAACGACCCACACAATCGGCAGCAGCCAGATGACCGCCATGATGGCGAGGAACGCGTGGACCACGATGTCCCCGACCATGCGGCGCTTGCTGAGACTGCCCATGAGGGACGTTTTGGAATCGGCACGAGGAGTGGCCTCAACTGTTGTGTTGGTAGCGGATGTGTTCATCGGAAGGCCTCCTCATTCTTGAAGGAACCGGATCTCCGGTAGGTAATGAGCGACACCACCGCCAGCACGATGAAGGTCATGATACCGATGACCGCACCGAGGTTGTAGTCGTTTTTGTCTACCGTGAGTTTGTACAGCCAGGTAATCAAAAGGTCAGTCTTGCCGGCGGAATCTCCCACCGGTACGGGCGCGCCGCGGGACAGCAGGTAGATAACGTTGAAGTTATTGACGTTGCCCGTGAAAGTCGTAATGAGATAGGGAGTGAGCACGAAGATGATGTAGGGCATGGTGATTTTGCGGAAAATCACCCAGGAGTTGGCGCCGTCAATCTTGGCTGCTTCGTACTGGTCGGCGGGAATGTTTTGCAAAATGCCCGTAATCTGCATAATCGTGAAAGGAATACCGACCCAGAGGTTCACCACGATGACGGTGACACGAGCCCAGGTGGCATCTGTAAAGAAGGGCAACGCTTGATCAATCCAGCCCCAGTCCATCAACAACCGGTTGATAGCGCCTTGCGGCTGCAGCATCAGGTTGATGACCAGCAGGGACACGAACTGCGGCACCGCGATGGACATCGAGAAGCAAGCCCGCCAAAAATTCTTAAAGCGGGTGGTTTTCCGGTTGATGAGCATGGCCATAAACATACCCAGGAAGAAGTTGAGGAAAGTCGCAAAGATGGCCCACACTAGGGTCCAAGTCATCACGGAGCTAAAGATTCGCAGGTTCACGTCCCCGGAAGAATTGGCGAAAATCGCCCCAAAGTTCTTCAACCCGACCCAGTCGAAAAGCACCAGGTGCTTGTGGTCGTAGCTGGTGAAAGCCATGGAAATCATGAAAATCAGCGGCAGGACGCTGAAGGTGAGGATACCCAACGTCGGCAGGAACAAAAAGCCGATATGGGAACGAGTGTCCAGCAAATCCGCGATGTCCTCGCGTATCGAAGGAGCTCTACCGCGTTTCGCGGTCAGCACCTGGGCCTTGTAGGCCGAACGCACCGAAAGATTCCACAAACCGATGAACGCCAGAATGATGAGTATCGTGGCCACACCGTAGAGCAGGATAATGACCGAGTTATCCCCGGCAGTGTACTCCCAATAGCCGTTGACCAGCACTTTGCCTTGCTCTTGGTCGCCCAGCCCGGGAAGTTTCGCGAGGTAACCCAAGCCGTTGGTGAACAGGAAAACAAAGAACGCTATCTCGAGGAGAAGGAAAATCGCCCCCTTCGCGATTTGGCGGTGTGTCAGATTTCCCAGTCCGAAGATTACGGCGGACGCTTTGGTAATGGCGTCGCCTTCCCGGAGAGCAGCTTTGAGGCTATAGGGCGAGGGTGAGACGTAGTCTTTCCCGAGTTTCTTACGTAACCTCGCCTCGCGTTTTGACGTTTGCGTTGCGTCCATTCAGGTTTCCTTCTCAATGAAAATGCCGACGGGAGAACTCGCGGCCGGGCTGCGGGGCCGCTGGAAGGGTTTGCCTCTCACCAGCGGCCCGACAGCTTCGAGATGTAGTTATTTAGCCAACCATCTTGGCCAGTTGCTCAGACCACTTCTGGGTTTGAGCTTCGGCGGTGGCCTCGGTGATTTCCTTGTTCAAGATGCCCTTGCCGAAAGCCTGGGCCGGATCCCACCAGGAACCCATCGCGGAGATTGTCGGCTGCAGGATAGAAGCCTCAGAGATGACTTCCAGCTGAGCCTTGGCGGCGAAGTCGTCGTCCTTAACGGAGTCGACCAGGGACTTGTCGGTCGGGACAATGCCGCGCATCTCGTAGTGAGCCTTTTGGGCTTCGGTGGAGCCCAAGAAAGCCGCAAACTGAGCGGCAGCCTTGGCGTTCTTGGCGTGCGGGTTGTAAGCCACGGCCTTGGAACCAGCGAAAGCCTCCATCTGGACGTCTTTGCCGTCCAGCTTATAGGTCGGCAGCTTGGCGGCGGCGTATCCATCGCCCAAGGCTTCCTTCACATTGGCGGCATCCCAGGTCCCGGAGAACAGCACGTCGACGTCGCCGGCCTTCAGTGCGCCCAGACCGGAACCTTCCGCGTCATCCATGAAGTTCGGGTTATTGGCCAAGCCGACCAGGTACTTTGTCACCGCGGTGGCAGCGGCGTCGCCATCGGCAAAGGTGATGCCCTTGGTGGCGTCGTTACCCTTGTCACCGAAGAACGTCAAACCTGCGCCCTTGGTATAGAAAGACTGAATGAACCAGGAGTTATCGAGCGGGAAAGACACTTTGCCCTTCTCGAGCATCGTGTCCAAAGACTTCACGTCATCAGCCGAGAACTTCTTAGAGTTGTAGTACATGAACCAGGTGTTTGAAGTAAAGGGAACACCGTAAATCTTGCCATCGGTACCGGTGACCGAGTCCACCATGGACGGTTCGTTCTGTTCCTTGACCTGCTTGGCTTCGTTCTCACCCAGTTCGCCGATAGCCTCAGCATCGAGCAAGCCGCCCAGCTGGTCGTTGGCAAACATGTAAACATCAGCGGCAGCGGCCGGATCGGTCTCTACCTTGGTCTTGGCGTCGCCCTCAGAGACCACGTCATTCTTCCAGGTAATCTTGTATTCCGGATGAGCCTTCTCGAAGGATTCCTCCATCTTAGCCAGCCAGCTGTTGCCGTCCGCTTGGTCCTCTTGCGGAGCCCACACAGACAGCGACACGTCTTCAGTCTTACCGCTAGCGCTATCCCCGCCAGCGCCACCGCAGGCGCTCATGGACAGGGCCACCGCCGAGGCGGCTATCAGACCAAAGGCTTTCTTCCACGTCATGGACATTAAATTTCCTTTCGACAGGCGAGGAGGATTTCTCCCCGACTCAGGAAGCTCCGCAAAGCGGCGGAAAAACCGGCCGTTTTGTCGGAACAAACATTAATTTCAGATGCTAGCATTTTCTTTCTCGCAGGTAGGGGGAATAAAGTCCTAAATTTTTTAATCCATTGCGCCTGACCTCAAAGCGGGAGATTTTACAAGGCGTTTACCTCGGCTTTTCCGTGACAGATTCGGGCGCGATACCCCCGGGCTTTCTGTAAGATGTTCTGAGGTCCTTGCGACCTCTCGATAGCGAACCTCTGAGAAAGGATTCCTGTGAACACCCCATACCCCCGCCCAAAATGGCTCGATAACGCGGTTTTCTATGAAATTTATCCCCAGAGTTTTCAGGATTCTAACGGGGACGGCATCGGGGATATTCCGGGCATTATTTCCCGGCTCGACTACCTCAAAGAGCTAGGGGTCGATGCCCTGTGGCTCAATCCTCTGTTTGATTCGCCTTTCAAGGACGCCGGATACGACGTGCGCGACTACAAGTTGGTGGCTCCCCGCTACGGCACCAACGAGGACCTGGTGAGACTGTTCGACCAGGCACACGCCCGCGGAATTCGCGTGCTGTTGGATCTGGTTCCCGGCCACACTTCTGAAGAACACGCCTGGTTCCAATCCAGTTCCCGACCCGAACCGAACGAGTTTTCAGACCGCTACGTGTGGACCGACTCCTGGATTGCCGGGGGCGACGGCTATCCCTTTATTGGCGGGGAAACGGAGCGCGACGGAACCTATATCCTCAACTTTTTCAAATGCCAGCCGGCCTTGAACTACGGTTGGGCTCACCCGAAATATCCCTGGCAAGATCCGGCTTTAGGCCCCTCCGCCCGGAAAACCTGTGACGCGATGGTCGACGTCATGCGCTTTTGGCTCTCCCTCGGTGCCGACGGATTCCGGGTAGACATGGCGAACTCCCTGGTGAAACACGATGATGAAGGCAAGCCGTACACCATCAAGACCTGGCATTATATGTTTGACCAAATTCGTCCCGAATTTCCCGATGCCGCGTTTGTAGCCGAGTGGGGCGTCCCCAGCGAGTCGGTACAAGCCGGGTTTGACATGGACTTTTACCTGGATTGGCGGTGGGACAATCACCCGAACGGCTACAACATCTTGCTGCGCAACACGAACACCCCGTATGTGCGGGAAAACGACCTGAGCTACTTCAACGCGGACACCCCCACCAGCATCTGCGGATTCCTGGAGCAATACGAGCCGCAACTGCGCGCCGCTGAGAAAGCCGGAGCCTTTTTCAGTCTCATCACCTGCAATCACGATACTTGGCGGGTGGCGCCCCGACTGACCGAACGCGAACTCAGTTTGGCGTGGGCGACGATACTGACCCTGCCCGGAGTACCGTTTATCTATTACGGAGATGAGATTGGCCTGCGCCACCAGCTGCTGCCCACCAAGGAGGGTGGTTACGTGCGTACCGGCGCCCGCACCCCGATGCAGTGGGATTGCACTGATAACCTGGGATTTTCCACGGCTGCGGCAGCGGATCTCTATCTGCCGGTCGATACCAGCGCGGACGCTCCCACCGTGGCGGCGCAGCGCGCCCAGGCAGATTCTTTGTGGCACACGGTGGCACGCGTGTTGGAATGCAAACGGGAACTCCCGGCTTTGGCGGCTGACGGCGCTTTCACGGTCCTCAGCGCCAAGCCGGAGGGGCGTTTATTCGTTTTCAAAAGGGAAAATGCCGGGCAAGACCTAATCGTGGCGGTCAATCCGGCGCGTGCTACCGCTGAATATGATTTGGCACAAGCGCGCCCGGTACGTATTAGTATCGGCTCGGCCCAGGTGGTGGGAACCACGCTACAGCTGGGACCCCAAAGTTTCGCGATTCTGTAAACGAAACCCGCAAACTAGGGTTTAAACCAGTTTGGGAGCCAGAATCTGGCTCCCAAACTGAGAAATCTTGGCGACAATTTACATAATGCCCAGGGACTTCACGGTGTCGATTTCCTCAGCAGCCTTGTCGGCGTTGAACTTAATCTTTGCCTTGGTCTTATCTGAGATTTCGAGACCTTCCACGACCTTCCATTCCTTGCCGTCAGAGGTCACGGGGAAGCCGTAGGAAAGACCCTCGGGAACGCCGTACTGGCCGGTTGAGGGGATAGCGGCGGTAACCCAGTCGCCCGCGGGAGTGCCGCAAGCCCAGGAATGCATGTGGTCGATAGCCGCGGCAGCCGCTGACGCAGCGGAGGACTTACCGCGGGCCTCAATAATGGCCGCACCGCGCTTGGCCACGGTCGGAACGAAGTAATCGTCCAACCAAGCCTCATCGACCAGGCCGCACGCCGGCTTGCCGTCTACCTCGCAGAAAGAGATGTCCGGGTACTGGTCAGCAGAGTGGTTGCCCCACACAATCATCTTTTTGATGGTCGACACCGGCACGTTGAGCTTTTCAGCCAGCTGGCTCATGGCCCGGTTGTGATCCAGGCGCATCATGGCGTTGAAACGCGAGGCGGGAACGTCCGGGGCGGAGGCCGCAGCAATGACCGCGTTGGTGTTCGCCGGGTTGCCCACCACCAAAATACGCACGTCATCAGCGGCGTTGTCGTTGATGGCCTTGCCTTGCGGACCGAAAATACCGCCGTTGGCGCTAATCAAATCCGCACGTTCCATGCCCTGCTTACGCGGCATCGAACCGACCAACAGGCCAAAGTTACAGCCCGAGAACGCCACGTTCGGGTCGTCAGTAATGTCGATACCGTCCAACAGAGGGAAGGCGCAGTCATTCAGTTCCATGGCGGTGCCCTCGGCAGCTTTCAGGGCCGGGGTGATTTCCAACATTTTGATACGAACCGGCTGATCCGGGCCGAGCATTTCGCCGGAGGCGATGCGGAATACCAGCGAGTATCCGATATTGCCAGCAGCACCGGTGACGGTAACATTTACAGGACTTTTAGCCATTGATTTAACTCCTTTGTATCGTGTTAAACGCTTCCACTCTGAGCGTCAGCATTCATTACTTTAGCGCAAAAAGCCACTAGGAGGGTAAACCGAGCTCCTTGAAAAAACGCAGAATTTCACCCGCTTACTTGTGGGCGAAATAGTATTCCAGCAGTCCTCGGGTCGAAGCGTCCGCCTGCGCCAAGGCCTCGGCGTCTCCGCTGATGGCCGGCCCCAGATTGATGGCCATCGCTTTGCCCAGCTCCACACCCCACTGGTCGAAAGAATCAATACCCCAGATTGCGCCTTCGACCAGCGTAATCATCTCGTACAGGGCGATGAGCTCGCCCAGCACTTTCGGGGTGAGGGCCGGGGCCATGATGGAAGTCGAGGGGCGGTCGCCCGGGAAAGTCCGGTGCGAGACCAATTCTTCCGGCGTGCCTTCCGCGCGCACCTCGTCGGGAGTTTTCCCAAAAGCCAGCGCCGCGCTCTGGGCAAAGAAGTTACCCAGGAACAGTTCGTGCTGACGTTTCCCGGTTTCGCTATCAGTGAGGTCCCAGGTCGGACGGGCAAACGCGATGAAGTCCACCGGAATCAGCCGAGTCCCCTGGTGAATCAGCTGGTAAAAGGCGTGCTGGCCGTTCGTGCCGGGCTCTCCCCAGAACACTTCACCGGTATCGTAGCTGACCAGAGTCCCGTCTCGGCGCACCCGTTTCCCGTTGGATTCCATCGTGAGCTGCTGCAGATAGGCGGGGAAACGGTGCAGATACTGGGAATACGGCAACACCGCGTGAGTCTGGGCGTGCAGGAAGTTGGAGTACCACACGTTGAGCAAACCCATCAGCAGCGGCACGTTCGACGCCGGCGGAGTGTTGCGGAAATGCTCATCGATGGCGCGGAAACCAGCCAAGAATGCCTCGAACCCCTCCCGACCAATAGCCACCGCGAGAGACGTTCCCACCGCAGAATCCACGGAATAGCGTCCGCCCACCCAGTTCCAAAAACCGAAAGCGTTGCGGGGGTCGATGCCGAAGTCCGCGACCTTGTCCAAGGCCGTGGACACCGCCACGAAGTGCTTAGAGATAGCGTCTTTCGCGGCCGTCTCGGTGTCGTCGATGACGCCGCGTTCCTGCAGGCCATGCAGCAGCCAGGTGCGGGCGGCTTTCGCGTTGGTGATGGTTTCCAGGGTGGTGAAAGTCTTGGACGCGATGATGAACAGGGTCGTTTCCGGGTCCAGGTCGCGGGTTTTTTCCGAAATATCGGTGGGGTCAATGTTGGACACAAACAGGCATTCCAGGCCGGGTTTCACGAACGGTCGCAACGCCTCGTAAGCCATGTAAGGCCCCAGGTCAGAGCCCCCAATCCCGATATTAACCACGGTCTGGAAACGTTTGGAACTGGCCCCAACCCACGATCCGTCACGCACCGAGTCGGCGAAGTCGTAAATTCGCCCCAAAACCTCGTGAACATCGGCAATGACGTCCTTGCCGTCCACCATCAGCTGGGTTCCGGCGGGAGCCCGCAGCGCGGTGTGCAGCACCGCCCGGTTTTCCGTGTTGTTGATGTGTTCGCCGTTGAACATGGCCTCGCTCAAGTTGCGCACCCCGGCCTGGGTGGAAAGCTCCAAAAGCTTTTCAAACACCGCCCCAGTAATCAGGTTCTTTGACAAATCCACGTGCAAATCCGCGGCCGAGAAGGAGAGATTCTCCGCCCTGGCGGGGTCGGCTGCAAAGGCTTTGCGTAAATCCAGGTGGAAACCAGCGGCCATCGCGCTGAGGTCTTTCCATGCTGCCAGGGTGGTGGGGTCTTTCGTTTCCATTGAGTTATCCCTTTCTGTTCAATAGTCTGCCCGGGACTGTTCCCGCGGCTGGTTGCGTTGCTGTTCTTACGGTTGGTGGTGCGTCATCTCAAGCAAGTGCGACAGTTAGGACTTCGGCCCGCTCATATCAATGACCGGTAGGGGGAAGTCTTTGATTGGCGGATTCGAACTGGCCATCACTTCGATTAAGGGCCGCAAGCCCATCCACCATTGGTTGATGGGACGGCGCTTTTCTGGATTGACTTGTTTCTCCATCTGAGAAATGTCGTGGTAGGACATCTGGCCGTTTTCCTCGCCGATATATTCGATGGCGCACTGCCCGGAATCTAGGGCAACATCAATATGACGCATCGTTTCCCACATCAGCCGTACCGCGAGGAGACGGTCAAAGGGAGAGGGCGCCCCGCCCTGCTGCAGATACCCTACCGCGTCGATACGAACATCAAAGCAGCCCTGAGACTCCTGTTTAAATACATTGGCCATGAATTTCATGTCATAGTGTCCCCCCGCCAGTTCGTTGCGAACCACTAGGGCGAGGCGACGGCCTTTTGCGAACGCGTCACGCATTTCGGTGGCGTGTTTACCTAACGTCTC